>Ga0255047_10001942_pt1 | contig 14207 bp, 37 predicted proteins | sample JV7_2_1_MG_FD_183640 | JGI IMG/M metagenome (GOLD analysis project Ga0255047, IMG submission 183640) | Seawater microbial communities from Jervis Inlet, British Columbia, Canada - JV7_2_1 | ecosystem: Environmental > Aquatic > Marine > Inlet | place: Canada: British Columbia | collected 2016-10-06
AAACACTTTATTAGGATAGAAGCGTAAAGTAACTAAGTAAAATCAAATATATTTATTTTTTTCAAATTTATATTACCAGTTTTAAGTGAATATCTTTCTCACTATTTCAAAAGTTAATGAAATCTCGAGGGTGGAGTAATAGCAATCTACATTATTTGTTTTACGTCAACAACCCACACAGAGCCTCTGTAATGCACGTTCTAATTTCAGTAATAGGATAACACCAAAATAATATTTGAGTTGATTAGAAGGGTTGTGAATGGGGTTAAAAGGGGTGTTTATCACCACACATACCATAACTATTCTATATCATATCATTAACACAATAATAGTAATACTTTATACTACCATAGATTATATCTATTGTTACCTATTAGACATAAAAAAAGGCAGTTTTTACGCTGCCCGTGTTGGTTGTTATATGTGTACATAGTCTTATATATTATAATGTTATTCTATTTAGTTAGTAATATTGTTTTCGTGTTGTTACAAAATTTAAACCATCTATTAAATACTTTACACTCTAGTATGGTTACATTATACCCTATTCTCATAGATACGTTTTTAAGTCCGTTTCTTGTAGCATATTGTTTAGCACCTAATAATGTGTTGCTGGTGTCCGTGTGTATATTTTTGTTATTTGTACTGCCATATATTTTAATCATTGCTTTATAGTTTTATAATGTGATATTTATATCCTGTTTAATTGTAGCAACCAATTTAAAATTGGTAAACTTCTTACGATACCTTGCTAAATCGTTACTGAATTTATAAGCTGTGATATTATTGAAACAATCAACATCATACAAAATAAAGTCTTTTTTAGTTAGATATATATTTGTTAATAGTCTAAATGAAACTTTTATATTATTCATAGTATTATTTTGTTAATCGGTTATATTGTTTTTTATCTAGGTATTCGTCACTAATTATAATTTGTGGGTAATCACTCATATATCTAATTTCTAAATTACTGTTTTTATTTAACCATTGTTTAACAATGTCATAGCTATCTTCACCACCAATATAACCACTTACGTTTGGTTTCCAGTTAGTAATATTTAAACTTCCCCAGTCAGTCAAAAATAACCTTTGGCCTTTTCTTATAATATAACCTTGATTAAAACACCCGTAAGTGTTACCATTTTGTTTATCCCAATATTTTATTATATGGAAATATAGCACATCGTTTTTTAATACTCTTAATTTTTTTATTGTAGTTGTCATAGTTTCTATTTATTAGTCTTATTAATTTCGTTTTGTATCTCTTTAATCCAAAAATCATTTGTTAATTTACTATTTTCGATTTTTAGATGTTCGGCGTATAAATAAATCAAATGATATAATCTATATGTTTCGGGTTCAATGCGGTAATATTCTGTTTTTAAGTTTTCCATTTTGTTATAGTTTTAATATTAAAATAATCTGTTTAAATAGTCAAGGTTCGAAAATAATTCCATAGTAACAGCAATTAATGTAATTGCTATAAATGTTACAACTATTGTAATTACTACTTTCTCGATTGTGTTTTTAAAGTTTTCCATTTTGTTTTGTTTTTATATGTTAAAATTATATATGTTATTATCTAATATATTACTAATTGTTTTTTTATCAACTTTTATATATTGCTTTGTACTTTTTGTATATTGATAAAAGTTTATATTATCAATAGTTTTAAAAATATACTCTTTTGTTTCAAATGTGATAGCTTTCATATTATTTATATGTTTTTATTATTATTTATTAATTGATATATACTATAATCGCAATAATTGTTATATAGTTTTATTGCCTCGTTTTCTGCTTCGCTAAATGTGTTAAATGTACCAATAACAACCTCGTTGTTTGTGGTTGTTTCTATTAATTTATACATAATATTTATTTTTAATTGTTATTTATTAATTTAATGCCCAACCTAATTTAACTTATAATTAACCCCTTTACACGTTTTAAGGCTGCAATATAATACAACACACGCAAAGCGTTTTAATGCTTAAAGTTAAACCAGTATTTCAAAGAACTATTCAAATATACAACCTCTTAAACGAAAATAAACTATTTATTCGTTGTATTGCATATTTATTCGTTTAAGTGCATAAATTGGGTTAAAACTGGGTTAAAAATAGTTATATACTACCTGTAAAACTACATTTTACTTTTGTCATTGGTTATGGGCGCGCGTGCAAATAATTATCGGAATAAACTAATTTAAAACGTTAAAATTTATGTTAAATTATTTTTATGCTTTGTTAACCCGCATTGCCACTGGATTTTTTACTATCTCGAGTATATTGGTATGTTACTACCTAAATTAAAAGAAACACGCTTAAACATACCTTAAAATCGATTTTAGCATTATTTATCGTAAATACTACCTGTAAAACTATCTTAATTATTTGCAAATATAAACCCATACGAAAAAAATAGTTATAAACCTAACAAAAATCGTGTTATTTTCGTTTAAAAAAACTGGTTTAATATTTTATCTTTGTCATAAGAAACTACATTTTAATAACGTGTTAAAACTATGTTAAAATTATGTTAAATTATTTATTATGTTAAAAGTGTTAAATTATTTGCTTTTGTCAATTTGTCATAATGTAGGAAAAATAAGTACTATGCATTACAATGTAGTAAAATTAGTACTATGTATAACAATATACGTATTACTACGTACTATGTATAACCAACTACGTATTAATACGTACTATGCAATGCCTAGTAGACCCCCTCATATTAAACATACCCCATCATATTAAACATCTTACCCCATCATATTAAACAGAAAAGGATAGCCGAAGCTACCCCATCATATTAAACATCTTACAATTTATTTTATCTTATAACATATTTTCCAGAATTAATTCCTTGTAGTAAATACATCATAGAATATCTTATAGCATCAATGTAGTGATTGAATTTATCAACAGGCTTCTCACCTCTCTCGTGCCATACATAGTTGTTAATCTCTCTTATAATACCAATACTATCTCTGTCTACAACTATCTTATAATCCTGCATTAAAGCTATACCAGATAGTATGCTTCCTGCTTTCTTTATCGTTGGTCTGATGTTGCACCCACCCATCTTTAATTCCTTGATTAGTCTGGGTTCAGCACTATCACATATAATTAATCCTAAACCACAATGTTTCTTATTACGGAATATGATGTCAGAGGTGCTTAAATTGGTTAATCCGTACATTTCCTTAACGTAAACTGTCCTTCTCTCCTTGTCTACTGCGACTTTGACGAGTGTTGTTAAATCTTCTGAAAATCCGAAATCCTGCCCATAGCACATTGTTTCCGTATGAACAAAATCTCCTACCTTCCAATTTCTTATTATCGTTCCCTCTGCTTTGTTTAGCCATCCACCTAATATTTCGTGTTCGTACTTAATTATATCTCTCTTCTTGATGTCCATTACCTGTTTTAAGAAACTATCAGATAGGTTTAACTGATTATCTTTATAGGTTGTATGGATATAGGTAGTATCTTCGTGTTCGATGTTAGAGGCTGCTTGTATGTTCTTCATCATAAAGAATCGTTGGTATATCCAATGCTCTTTAGTTGTTGGATTCAGAATAAGTATCACTCTGTTAGGCATCGTTTGATGACGTATAGATAAATCTATCTTACTAAATGTAGGCTCATCTGTTAACTCTTCTGCTTCATCGAGTACAAATGTTGTTATACCATTCAAAGATTTAAGTGCAGCAGTCTGATTTCCTGATGCTGTTTTGATACCCTTAAAGATAATACTACTACCTGTTGTTAGGTTAATGATTTCATCTTTGGTTATACGGAAGTCTTTGTTAACATCCATTAGGTCAATCTTCTCAATAAACTCTGGTATAATAGAAGAATTGGCAGAGATTAGCGTATAACGCGAGAATAGTATCTTATGACCTTTCTCGTATGTTAGTTGTAGTAGAAATAGAGTAATGGTAAATGACTTAGAACTACCACGACCACCCGTAACAACAAAATACCTCGATTTGTTTTGAAAAAGAGGCATAAACTTTGGTGATAGTACTATATTGTTATTCATAATTTCTCTATTTTTGATTTACTTTTATAACTCATATCCCCTAGTTGGGCGTAATTTTAAATAACCTTACAGTCCATTATGCAAACATTTGTTTCTTTATCTTTTTCTATTTTAACCCGTTCGCTTTGTACCCAGTCAAAGAATCCTTTATCGTTTAATCCTTTTTGTACAAACATCATTCTATCGTGCCTTGTTCCACGCTCACTTTCGTATAGAGCAAAAAACGTACGCCCAACAAAGTGTATATCACATTGCTTATTTTCTTCTTCTTTATTTACTTCTTGCTTATTCATAATTTTGTTTTAATTTATTAAAATTCGTTCTTAATTCCGCAACGTGGCATACACCAAACGTTATATCACTCCATATATTATTAATAAAAAGAACACCATCATTATCATTGGCATTATTGCGAATAGTCCTAGTACGAATAGGAACATCTTATGCTTATCTTTTAACTTTATCTTTAGTTTCATCTATTTTCTATATTGTATATTAGTTTCTTGTCTATAATTTCTTTTGTGTAGTAGTCAATCCAATGCCAACCTTTCTTATAACATCTTATATAATGCCAACCATCATCCTTTAAAATGTGTGCAATGTTCATTCATCAGGTGTTATATCGATAATATCGGCTTGGTCTAACTTCTCTGGCACTTGTGTAACATTAAATGTAATCTGTGGTGCTTGTTTATTAACCACCTTAGTGTCCTTATCTATACTGTCTGATGCTTTACCATAGGTGTACTCTAAAAGTAGCTTCATAGCGTTAAAATTACCATTCTTAGCTGTTTCTGCTAGATATTGGAAGTATTCCTTCTCTCCACCAAACACTTCTTTCATTGCTTTGATGCCATAACCTGCCACACGTTCAGACTTAGCTTTAGTTGTACGTGGTGCAGGTAGCATCTTATCTTTTGACGAAATAGGCTTTGGAGCAAGACGTTTGTTCCATTTTCTGCCATCATTCTTTTTGGTTTCTTGTGATTTACTCATAATATAATAACAAAATTATTCATTTTTGTTTAAAATACACCAACATAGACCACAATCTTTATCACAATCACATATTCTACTCTGCCTACCTTCTTTTACAAAATTAGGCTTTATAAAATGATAATCTCCATTACTATCTACAATCCATATATTAGTAGCATCTTTCACTCCTCCTCATCTTTAGTCAGTCCTAAATGTTCTTGAATAATAGCTATTTCCTTCTCTACCATCTTTAACATAGTCCAAGTCTGGAAGTAAACATTCTCTAATCTTGCTATTTGTTGCTTTTGGGTTTGCTTTGGTGCTTTCATATATTATAATTTAATTATTTCCTGTTTAACTTCTTCCAAGTATTTTATCTCATCATTACAAAATGAATGACCTACGTTCCATAAAGATTCTAACATCTCATCTAAACAAATCAATGCACATTGTTTACAGTAGCTGTCTGATGGATATAAGTAAGTGTTGTTTATTTTAATGTTTTTGTATTTTCCTACTAACTCTTTTGCTTTTTCTTTTGGTGTCATAATTTTTGATTTAATAATGCTCCGTAAACTTTCTCTATCTTCTTTGGTACTATTCTACTCTCTAAGGCTCTCTTGTATGGTTTTAAGCGTGTTTCATAGAACTCTGATAGTTGTTCATCGGTTAATGTTTTAAGGTCAGCAAACATATCTACAAATCGTTCTTCTAAACCATCTCTCTTTAGGTTACTCTTCTTTAAACTATACTTTGTTAGTTTCAACTCCGATTCTAACTTCAACACTCTTGCGTTTAAGAAAGCCATCTTATCTTCATACTCTTGGTAGTTTTCTATCTCTACATCTTCGGTGCTATCTAACATCAGTTCTAAATCTGTAAAGGCATTACGCATATCAATAGGTGAAGTCTGGTGTACGTAGTTATCTTTAAACATCTTTATAGAATGTAATACCGTTGCGTGGTCACTTGAGTAGTAGTTTCTACCTATCATACTAAGGCTCTCGTTAGTATGTTTTCTACACAAAGCATTATTCAACGCTCTAATGTATATTGTTCTTCTATCTCTTGTTTTTACTGTAAAGTCTGTATCAAAATACTGCTTCACAATCCTAGTTATATCTTTACTTCTCATAGTCTTTGTTTATTATTTGTTTGTACTCTTTTTTAATCTCTTTAATTGTTTTCTTTTTAATGAAGTCTAAGGCTTTCTTTATACCTGCACATTCCTCGTACATCTCTTCATCTTCAAAGTCCTTTAGAATCCACTCTAATTCTTTTATATCCATACCATCTAAAACATCTTCAAGGGAGGCTACATAAAACTCTTGTATCTTTTCTTCTATCATTTGTGTCTGTGTAAGTAATCGTTACGTGTTCTCTTGGCTTTGAAGTATGAATCAGATAACTTCTTGAAGTGTTCATCATTCTTGTACAACTCCTTGCTATCTATTAGCACTTGATAATCTATTATTGAAGCACCTAAGTTCGTATTAAGGAACTTTAATAGATTGTGTTCGATGAGGTCACTATCCTCAAACTCTACTGTAAAATTAATCTTCCGTGTTTTCATTGTTTATATGTTTTGTTTCGGCTAAATTAAAAAATTAAATTGTAACTACCAAACTTCATCATCATTATTTTACTTTATCTGTTAATATTCTCTCTAACATAGCCATTGACCTCCAAGCAACTTTTGTCATATGCCTTATGCCATCGTCATCTATTTCATCTCCTGTTGCGTGGTCTATTAAGTGCCTCATCAAAGCATCTAACTCATCACTACTCTTATCCATATCCCAATGAACAGGTGTGTTTGGATGGTGTTGGTCATTAGCTATAAGAGATGCCTTAGACACCTCTTTAATAGCATTAGGGAAATACTTTATAAATCCTAGATAAACTGGTATCTTCTTTCTTTCTTGTGCTGTCATATTTTTAAATCTTTATAGCTATATCTTCGGGTAATACATAACTATATTTTGTTATTTTATCGTTTTTATCGAAATCCGTAGTCATAGGACACTCTATACCTTTTATGGGTAGGTTTACAAGCAGTTTAATGGTGTTTGATACATTATACACCCAAACACCCTTCTCATCTGTTACAACGTATAAGAACTTCTTACCTGCAATCTGAGCCTTTTGATAGTTTACGAACAATTTAGAGGCTTCAATCAATTTTTCCTTATAATACTTCCTTCTGTTTTTTATCTCTACTATGTAGTTTAGGTCTAAAGCATCATAAGAACTATACTTATCCTTGCATAAGACAAGTAAAGTTCCTGATGACTTATTTATTAAATCTATAGTTAACTGTTCTGTCATCTACAAATCCATTTTAACATTAAAAGCAGTATGTCCACCAACTACGATACCACAACCAATAGCTTCTTTCTTGCCACCTTGCATATATCCCATAGCATACGATTTTGAATCTATACCACAGCCTACTGCCATACCAAAGATTGCTCTAGTTTTTCCAAACATCCACTCACAATAGAAATCTGTATGGTAATGTCCAGATACAGTAGATACCATATCACGCTTTGCTGCCATACGTGCTTTACCGCTCTTATCACCGTGAACATAACGTACATCATCGTGATACACATCCGTAACGAATCTCCAATTAGGTGTTTCTAATACTTCACCAAACTCTTTAATCCATTTGCTAGGTATGTTAGATGATTGTGCCTTACGTATTATTATTCTATCGTGGTTACCTAAAGTTACATCAGCATCAGGGAACGCCTTATACCATTTAGATAATTTCTTAATAGCAAATTCTAATTCATCAGCACCACCCATACCATCAGCATCGGTTTCGTGATAAGAACTGTAGTGTGAATCAATCACATCACCAATAAACACAACCTTATTACAGTTGTACTTTGCATAAGTTTCTTTACAGAAATCTAAATACCCATCAAGGCAAAAAGGCTCGTGCAAATCACCTATTACTAATATTCTACTCTCTTCTTTGGTCATATTAAGAAACATCTTTTTAACTGAATCTCTTAATCTTGGTCTAAAATCTTTGCTCATTTAATATGTTTTAATTATTGTTTCTAATTTGTTCATAACACCTCTTAAACACGATGAACAAGTTGAGTTCTTTAGTGTAGTACTAAACACCCTATTGTAGATTACATACAATCTCTCACGTTGTTCAAATGTAATATTATACTTTCTCTCTTTATAGAAGTTAGATAGCCAGTTATATTCCAACTCATCTAAGCAATTAGGTTTAGAGAAGTGAAACTCTTTGTTTAATAACTTCTGTCTTTCATCGCAACCACAATCTTCTCCTGCGATAAACTTAACTAACTTATCTATTCCTGTGGCTTTAGTAATCTTAGCAACTACATCTCCAAGACCATCTGGTTTCTTAGATTGTTCTTCATTGAAATTCTTTAGCCAAGCCTTATACTCTCTGTATTCCTTTGACCGTTTGTCTACATTTGGTTCTTTCATAATTATTTTATTTTATTGTAATCTCCATTAAAAAAATCTTGTGCATCTTCTCTAAACATATCATCTATAACCTCTCGGTATTTTCTTATAGAATTATATAAGCTACTTCTACCAATACCTGTTTCAGCAGATAATTTGTCTAATGATAATTCACTTGTAAAGTATGCTATGAAGATATTTCGTTTGTAGAAATCCCAAGAATTAACCTCTACGAATATTTTGTTAATAAGTCTTTCGTAAGCACCTTCCATTTCAACGTCAGAATACTCATCTTTAAGTTTATTTAAGACATCGTTTAGCTTGTCTGTATCTACTGGCTCGTAGAGTAGAACCTTCTTTTTCTTGATACCATTTATGTAGATAGCACGTAATGTCATATACATATAGAAGTCATTTACATCATCATCACCGTAATCTATGTTAGTACCCTTCTGCACGTACTCAAACACTCTAATATATGCGTCTTGTACCACATCCTCTGCATAACTCTTGTTACAGCCTAAACTCTCTACTAAACTAATCCATTTATCGTGTTTTAACGCAAGTAATTCTAATTCTCTGCACATATATTAAATTTGTTTATAAATATACATTATTTTATGCTTTTTTAGATGTTAAGTTGTTAACAATATTAAATTTAAGTCGAACATTAAAACGTTCGATAACAGTTGATATAGTTCATCAAAACGAACTATATCTTTGTGTTGTGTGTAATAGCTACTTCCACCAATAATCATTATTGCAAATACTATTAGGATTGCTATTTATTTCGTCAATCCCAATGGTTGCACTTAATCTCTCATCTTTAATTTTATGATAATTACCGTTTTTGTACTGATAAATTAATTTATCTCCAAACTTTTCGCTATGAAATATGTTATTAGACACTTCTATAAATTTCATTCCTTTATAATAAAATCCTTTCATTTTTTTGTTGTTTTAAACCGCTACTACACACAACAATGTATATAGTTTATAAGCCTAATTAATATTTGTTTTTAATTGTAAATTTCTGCTATGGCTTACAAAACCATATACTCGTCCGTTAGCAAACATTTAAGTAAGTTATCTGCCTGCCCATTTTTCAAGTTCTTGCATTATCATAGTTCCTTGTGTTTTATCAAAGGTTTTTGATTTAATCATATGGCTTTCCCACATTATATTATTTATATTTTCTAAAGTCTGTTCATTTAAACATTTGCTAACACCAGATAAAATTAATTGCTCTTTCTGTGCATTTATTATATCTTGGTTATTTGCTTTTTGTTCTTCTAATAATTGTATTTTCTCTTTCAATACTTTTATTAATTCTTTGTTTATTTCTGCTTCTTTGTTCATTATATTTTTGTTTAATTCTGCTTTTAATTTTTCGTCTTCATAATAACCAAAAGCATAAGTTATACTTGGTTTTCTTCCAGAGTAATGTCTTGGTAACAAGAAACTAATTGCTTCTTTGTAAGTTATTTGTTTCATTTTAATTTTTCAAATTAATTTAAAACCCACTCAAGCATACCTATTTCAGCTTGTAAAAGATTTATGTCTGTTTGGTTATTTATGTATTCGTAATCTTCAGCTTGTTTTAGTCTGTAAATTTCCTCTTTTATACTTTTGATATTTTTAATAATTTGTTGTTCTTTCTTCATAATGTTTTAAATTAACTATTCATATTCTAATACGTTATATTGAAGTTATTATTATCTCTACTCTAGGGTTATCTCTATCTAACTCTGTTGGTAGTATCGTTTCTGTTTTTACGTGGTCATCATTATCATCTTCCCAGCATCCTAAGTTTGTTAAAGCATCTAACAGGTATTTACTTGTTACCGCAATCACATTCATTTTATCTAAACGTCTTTTAGAGCCTTTTAAGACACGATAAGTTATCTCGACAGGTGTTACTATCACTTTACCCTCAACCTGCTCTCTAATCGTCTCTAAATAGGCTTTCTTGACCTCATTGTTAGTAAAGGTATTCGTGTTTCCGTAAGCGTTCATATTTAGATACACTCTTTTGGGTTTTGTTCTTACTCTTGGCAGGTCGATGTACAATGGTGATATTATCTTCATATTAAAATAAATGGTAAGGATATTAATACTGCTAAGTCTAAGATTGAATTTTTTATTGATTTCATTGTTTCTAATTTTTAGCTAAATTAACAAAAATTATTAACATTACCAAACTATTTCTCAAATTTATTTATAATTCTTGTAACTTCACTCTCAACGAATTTAATAATGTCTGCCTCTTTTATAGTGTACGTCAGGGTTTTAAGCAGTTCTTCATCGTTTGCGTGTATCTTTTCTGCTGCTCTGAAATTCATCATAGGTAATTGTTCTTTCATTTCTAAGCACCAATCGTAAACACTCTTACTTAGAATTTCATCAATAACTTCAATACATCTTACGCCAGAATAACTATCGGTGTTGGATAATAATATCATTTGATGAATCCATAACTTCGCTAGGTTCTCATTTTGAGATAGGTTTCTGCTCTCTTGAAGTTCCTTATACTCTACAATAGAGTTATACGCTTCAACGTCTGTTTTAGTTGGTCGCCACGAGTTTTTAAACTTCCACTCAAGGTGTTCTAATGCTTTATTTATATTCATTTTTATTTATAATTAGATTCTACGTTATTAGAACTACCATCTGTTTCAAATGGTATTCCTTTTTCATCTACACTAAAAGTGAAGTTGTCAAAGGGTATATTCCTTGAATACTTAGCCTCAACAGTTACTATGTCATCATTTTTGGTAACAAATACAGTTGTTTCTGCTTTCTTTAATACCGCACTACCTAAGTGTCCTGTTGGCTTATCACTATCAAAGTTCTTATGTAATATAGTTATTATAGCGACATTGTAATCACTACTCCAAGTCATTAACTTTTGTGTTATCTCGTTACTAGATTTTAAGTCATTCACATCTTCAATTAAATCAGCTACACCATCAATACTTAAAACTGCAATCTTACCTGCAAAATCACTTTCAGTTAATATCCATTCTATAAATGCCACTCTTTCTTTAGGTGTTTTCGGTCTTAAAGCTAATCCTTTGTAACCGCCATAGTTTTTACCTACCATAGTGTTTACACGCTTAACAACTCTTTGAACGTGGTATTTACCTTGCTCTGTATCTATGTCTATAACGTATTTACCTTGTACCTCGTGACCTTTAACTTCTGGGAAGTAGTTTTGTGCCTGTCCACCGATAGCACACGCTAGAAAAGCAGATTTAAGGAATGATTTCATTGACTTACTTGCTCCAACTATGCAACAGAAGTTACCGTAAGTTACTAATGGCACTAATTCTTCATACTTAAATCCAATACTTATAGCAATAGGTGGTTTAGGTAATTCTTCATCAGGATTTATTAAACACTCATCAAACGCTACTGATGGGTCAAATTTAATTTCTTCTTCTTCAAAGTCTGCTAAATTTAGTTTTTCCATTATAGTTGTCCAGTTTGTTTTTTTGCTCCGTAAAGAGAATATTCTTTAGATAGTTCTGCGTTAAAGTACTTACTCACATTCTCTAAAAAGTGTTTAGGTCTTAAATACATAGAGGCTATATTTTTATTCTCCTGTTTAAAAAGACCACCTAACGCTTTATTTATTTCTTCTTTAGTAAATTCTTTCTTCGCTTTCTCAAATTCCTTTGCTTCATTGAAATCTAATTTCTTAATAGAAGTAGGCTTTTTTAAATACACCTTCCTAGAATATTCCCAATTATATAAAAAATCTTTTTCGCTATATATATATTGCTCTTTCTCTTTCTCTTTCTCTTCTACTTGTACGGTAGGGGTATCAGCACCCCCTTGCGTACCCCCTTCGGTAGGGGTAGATTTATTATTGTTATAGGGTGTTCCATCTAGTCTGGTCTTAGTTTTATCTTCATAACCTTTAACTTGCGAATCAATACTATTAAGTTGTGAGATATATGCAAACCTAGATTGAGTACCTTTAATCAACTTTGGATTAACACCCATAAATTGTTTATTCAATAAAGCATCTATAAAAGCTAATTTATCCTCATCAGGTAATTCATTATACACATCAAAATAAGACCTAAAGAAGTTAAAACCTTTTCGTTTTGTTAATTTCATTTGTTTTTAGGTTAAAAGGGAGGCTTTTACACCTCCCGATTGATTGGTTAATATTAAAACGGTAAATCATCATCTCCTTCTTGAACCTTAATAGGCTCTTCTAAGGGAGGAAAAGCACCATCGATAACGTCTACTGCCTTTTTCATATTATCATCGCTTAAATCGGCTTTATATACCTTCCACGCCTCTATGGTGTTGAACGTAACTACCTCACCTTTTGGATTTGTCCATTGTCTACCTTTCAGATTGAAAGAAACATCTACTTTATCACCAACTTTATTATATTTGATAACGCTATCTGCTTTATCTTTGTTGGATTGTAGTTTAATAAACTGTGGATATTCTCCATCATCTACTTTTACTACCCATTCGACACAGTAAAACTCACTACCTGTAAAGGTCTTTAACTTGTCAATACTAATAATTTCTACATTTTTTAATTCCATAATAATCTATTTATTTAATTTATATTAATGATTCGTATGCTAATTCATTTACAATCTCTGGATAATCATCTCCTAATTGTATGAGTTCATCTTCGGTTAATTCTCTATCTTCTGCTATATGCCATCCTTCACAGAAATAAGCATCACAGAAATGTGGGTAATCTCTAGTGTCTACACTATCAACACATAAGTTTTCAACATCTTCTATCTTTATCATCTTACTTGCGTTTAAAATCTTCTGATTCATCTTCACCAAATACACCTAACTCATAGAAACCTGTTAGTTTAAGTACTGCTCTACTCATAGCACGTTTCTCTGCCATCTCCATAACATACCAAGTGTTACAGTTACCATCTTTAAATGATGCACCTTTCAATGCACTACCAAAGGTTTGTATCTTAGCACCTTCCTTAGACGCATTAGCTTTCACTACACAGAAGTTAGATTCACAGTTAATAACTTCATAATCGATAAATATCGCTTCCTTCGCTTGTATCTTATCAATACCACTTCTAGTGATAATAATATAATGTTGATGCTTGTAAACATCTGTTTTGTCTAGTTCGTACTTTCTGTACAATACTGTTAATTTCTCTTTGTTCATCTTAATCTAGTTTGTTAAATTCATTAATAATCACTTCTTTGTATTCATCAGGACAATCCCTGTCACATAACTCAAAAACCCAAGTTTCTAGTTGTATGTTTCTCTCCCTACTCTTAGTGAGTTCTTGTTGTAATGCACCAATCTGTGCGTTCTTAAATTCTACTAGGTCTTTCATAATTCGTTGCTCAATATTACACATTCGTTTAATTCTTTAGTTTTTCTCCTATTAATTCTTGTGGTGTTTTTAGTATGTCTTTTACCAGACATAGCGTAAGTTCTTTCTCCTTCATCTTCAAATCTACTCTTACAATCATTATAACTCTCTACTTTGTATCCTGTAATTGGATTAATGTTTCTTTCCCAAAATGGTTTTTTACTTTTCATAATTTTGTATCTTTTTCTATTAATTCGTATAATTCTTCTACTGATAATGGATTGAATTTTCCCATTGAATCCATAATTACGATTGAACCAAAGTCATCCTTGCCAATCATATTTCTGTTGTATATCTTAATTTCTTTCATAATATATCTGCTTTTTTACATTC
>Ga0255047_10001943_pt1 | contig 14203 bp, 28 predicted proteins | sample JV7_2_1_MG_FD_183640 | JGI IMG/M metagenome (GOLD analysis project Ga0255047, IMG submission 183640) | Seawater microbial communities from Jervis Inlet, British Columbia, Canada - JV7_2_1 | ecosystem: Environmental > Aquatic > Marine > Inlet | place: Canada: British Columbia | collected 2016-10-06
TGGAAGAAAACTAAAAAAACTTTCCTCTGCCAGTTGACAGTCGATTTTTTTTGTCTTACACCTGTGACAGATGACAAAAAACAGTCGTCCAAGGAGCAAACATGTCGAACGACAATCCTACTCTCCCGTGGGGAGAAGATGAGCCCGTTGAGGGCATCAAAATAGCAGAAGTAGTCCCCAGGACTTTTCCTGTGGCACCGGGACAGAAAGAGAAGAAAGCATCTAAGGAGGTTACTTATCGCAGTCCCCGCGAGCTGATTATTGTGGGTCTGGACACTGACGATGGAAAGGAGAACGCCCTCTTTGACGAGCGAATCTTCTTAGAAGAAAACGAGTCTTTGGTTCGCAACATCATGGTGTACGGGATTCAACAGCCTGTCCTGTGCAGAGAAGAGGCTGGACAGCTCCACGTAGTGGACGGTCGGCAGAGAGTGAGGGCAGCAAGAGTGGCCGCTCGTCGCCAAGATTCAGCAGGAGAGTTTGCTGTCAAGGTGCCCGTAATTATAGCAAGGGGTGATGATTCCCGCGTTCACGGCATTATGATCAGCTCCAACGAAATCCGCGAGCCGGATGAGATTCTGGGCAAGGCTCTGAAAGCTGCGAGAATGCTTGACTTGGTAGGGGATATGGCCGAAGTCAGCATTGCTTTTGGAAGGAGCGAACAGACCATCCGTAACTGGCTTTCTCTTGCAGAAGCCGACTCAGAAGTTCACAACTCTGTGAGGGAAGGAGAAATCTCAGCTTCCGCAGCCATCGAGCTGTCCAATCTGCCCAGGGAGGAACAAGTCTCTGCCCTCCAGGATCTTTCCAGCGGGAAGCAGACTACTACGACACAAGCTAAGAAGCACAAGGCTAAGACGGGAAAGAGAAAAACCCAGCCCGGTGTGAAGCGCATGTGGGCAAAGAAAGCAGTGAAGAGCAAAACTTTCAAGTCTCTTAACAAGGAGCAGCAGGAAGTTTTGGAATGGATCGTGACAGGCAATCCCTCTTCAGGTAGCTGGATGGATGACTTTGTAAGCGACTTTGGGGAAGAGCAGGCGAACCCCGAGGAGAATGATGTAGAGACTCCCGACGAGGTTGGGGATACGCCAGCCGCTACCCTTCCCTTCTAGAAGAACCAGATGGCCGATTCCCCAGAACATGAGGCAAAGTGCCAAAGGTGTGGGGTTTCGTGCCATGCAGCGGTGACCATAGACGACGGGCGACAGATTGTTGTCGAGGGGCTCCACTGTAAGTACCTTGGCATCGTGGATGATGGTCGTTTAGGGTGCATGGTGTACGACGACAGAACTGAGGTAGCCCCCTGGTGCCTTCACTCTTCGATGGCCGACTCCCGGCGTGCCCTGAGAGAAGGGTGTCCTTACCAGAGCAGGGGGCTTGGTAAGGGAAAGGAGAGGGTGGGCCAAGAGGAATATGAGGAGCTATGGCCCAAGATTGTAGAGGCCTTGTTCAGTGCCAAGTCTGCCAATCCCCACTTCACCTGGAAAAAGTTTATAGCCTCCGCTGAGAAGATGGACCCCACCTATAAATGGAGGGCCAAGCCCAACGCTGCCAGAACTTGCATCAGGCTGAGCCGCAAGCTAACTATTCGAGCTAAAGCCAAGGCGTGGTTGCGCTTGAGCGATCAACATGGCGAATAACAGGAGTACCAGTGAATAAGCTGAAGCTGTTTCTTTCTAAGTGGATAGCGTTTTTCTTCCCCGCAGAGGGATGGAAAGAGAGATTCTTATCTTTTCGAGGAGGAGCCAATGGTTGGCCTATCCCTGGAAAACCAGAAAAGCCCCCGATAATGATTTTTCCCCTGGAGTGGGTACCTCATAGGCTCCAGCTTACCGACGAAGATGATGAGGTGAGTCACACAAGAGGGTTTATTCTTCTTTCTGGAACCTGTGTTGAGAGCGGAGAACACTACGAGGTAGGACAGGTGCTGAGTTGCCTGCGCTGTGGGGTTTACCTCTCCGAGGGAGCCGCAGACTCAAGGACGGTTTTTGATCCTCCCTGCTGCCGTAGATGCAGAGCGATTGTAGCCTTCGCTTAGGCTGCGTTCCCCTTCCTTTAGGTTTGTTTCAGTGAATACTTATGCCCCTCTTTGAATATAAATGCCTACACTGCAACCTGACCATAGAGGTTCTTCAAACTCGAAAAGAGACTGCTCCCATTTGCGTGAAGTGCGAATCTACTCACAAGGCTAAGATTCCGATGCAGAAGCAGGTAAGCAAAACCAGTTTCTCCCTCAAGGGAAGTGGATGGGCTAAGGACGGCTACGGGCTCAGGGAGGGGAGATGAGCGAGGCAGCGGTCGAGCTGGCTGTCCAGCTTTTGCTCAAGGTGGCTGACGAAATAGACCGTCAACAGTACCTTATGGGACAAAGCGGCCACGGCGGGCGAGGGGAGTTTTCAGCAGGCATGGTAAGCGGCGCTCTTCGCCGTATAGCAATGTCCGAAGTCTCAGCGAAAAAGGAAAATGAGCCCTCTTAGCCTCGCAGAAAAAGTTTCTATATTCCTACTGCTTGCCGTCTTGGTAACCTCTATGGTGCGGATGTATAGCTCGTCCCCATGACATTTGACAAACTTACTTTTGGGCGATAAAAGCCCTTTTTCACGGAGAAAAACATGTCTGCTCTTCTCGGCCCTGATGGAAACCCCATGAACGCCTCTATTACCCCCCAAATCGTTGGGGTTCCACGAAGTTTGGAGGAGTTTCCCATTCTCAACTCTGGAGAGATTGAGGAGTTTGTAAGCGCCTCCCGGCAAATCCTTACCCAAGGTATGCCCCTGGAGGTTCCAGCGGCAATGCCGATGGAGTTGATGGTAAGGGTTGCTGCTACTCTTGTTCACTTTACAGAAGAGGATGGCGAAGGTGCAGAAGAATGAGTGGGATGTTGAGGAAAGAATCTACGCTCTAGAAGAGGAGAACGAAGACCTGAAGCTTGAGCTGTTTAGGCTCAGGACTAAGGCTATGGACGGTACGCCCCTGGCCAAAGCTCTCAACGAGTTTTTAGAGTGGCACTCTGTACCGAGAGAAGATTGGAGCAAAGAGGGATTTCAAAGCGTTAGCCGTACTTTGTGGGAAGCGGTAGATTCGAGAGCCCACGATATACTACGCCACTATCTTCACAAGCCTACTTGTCTGGAGGCCAGCTATGGGAAAGACGAAAGCTGAGGTCAAGGAGATGGTACAGAAGCTTCTCGATGATGGAATGACGGTAGAGGAAATAGCTGTCTCTATGGACGATAGAGTAAGCGTTCGAACCGTTTACCGCTGGGCAAGGGGAGAGTGCTATCCCCAGAACTGGAGAACACGAGAGCTATTGGAAAAGTTGGTAGGGGCTAGCGGGTAGCACTCTAACTAACCCCTGTCTTGTGGTTGATGGGCAAGGCAAGGTTACCCTTAGTGCTATCCTTGCAATAGTAAGAGAGGCCCATGGGATTTCAACTTGAATGGCGACCGTTCATCAGTAGCACGTTGGATATGGTGAATGCGGCCACTGTCTACACCCTGCTTGCGAATGGACCGGCAGGAGGCGGAGTCCCGGCTAACTGCAAGTCTATTACCTTTCTGAATCTGGACGCTACCAACGAAATCTACTTTCGGATGAATGACGCGGTTTTAGGAGCCGGAGACCTGACCCAGGCATTGAGCTTGGTTCTCCCAGCCAACGCCAGCTTTACTATTGAAACGGGGGCTCAAGGGGAGAGAGTGGTTTTCGATGTCCAGACAGACATCTACATGAAATCGGCAGCAGGGGCCAACGTCCTTTTGAACATTACCTATGTTCAGACCAGGGGCTTCTTCGGTATCGGGTCGTAGGGGTAGCACAGTGGCAAGAAACTCAAATGTCACAGGTTTCGAGATCAACATCGGTGGTGGCGGTGGAGGTGGAGCTGATCTGGTCCCTGGGGCGGATCCCACGAGGCAAGACCTCTCGCCGGGGACACCAAGCGCCGACGTTACCTTCAACGCTCCCTCGGGAGGCACCGGGACGGGAGTTAGCAACTCGGTGACTCTAAACAAGCCCGCTGGGTCGCCAGCAACTTTGGGTGGCTCGGGCCTGGGTCCCTGGACCGTTTCCAACATGCGGGACGGCGAGGCCTACGTTCTCATCTACACGGCTACAGATAACGGCGACGGACAGGTAGCCAATAACTTTGGCCTCGTGGACGTGGCGGGCCTTGGCTCGGGATCAGCAGCCCAAGTTTACTCGGCACAAGATGCCCGACAGGTAATACGCTATAAGACCGTGACATCGTTTCCGGTCTACTCCGTCGTGACTACATAAGGTACCACTATGCCCAGCACAGCCCCTACCCTAACTTGGAACATGACCAATATCAGAGTTCCGGTCACCCCCACGGACCCAGAGGAGGTTCTGAACACCATCACCCTTTGCGTTGCTGACGCGACGTATTGGAAGCTGGATACCGGGGCGTTCAACTCAGGGACCGGAGCAGGCTATCGTATCTTCACCCCTGTCGGCGGCAACCAGCCCAACATGCAGGTCATCGTGTGCCACAGCCTGAACGCTGCCATGATTCTCGGCACCGCGAATCCGGGTTGGGGCTCCACCGGAAACAACGGCAACCACACCAGCGCCAACTCGACGACCTCCATCTTCATTGGCTTGTGTCCTGAGGGTGGGGCAACCGCTGACCCCCTCGCGGTAGGCGGTCCCTGTAGCGGCAGTGGAAGTCGATTCACCAAATACTGGAAGATTTCGGACTCGCTTTCTGCCGACCAGTGGAACCAAGTATTCTGCCTCAACTCTGATGAATCTCTCGGCTTCTTTGGAAACGAGATTTCTGTGGAAGACTGGTACGGAGGCATCGCAGGAGCCATCCTGGACCCACCTGTGGACGCAGACGGCGAGGGAACTCCTGGAAGGCTCTACGGCATGATGACGACAGGCACGAGGCTCATAGCTTCAACCTTCTGGACCGCAGCCAACCAGTTTGCGGGCGTCAGGGACAGCGCCAACTCCGAAGCAGTGGGCGTGTTTGACCCAAACAACCCTACCACCATGCGTGTGCAGAACAGAATGGCAACCACCCTGCTTACTGCGCCGCGCTACCTCACCATCGGAGGGACCCAAGTGAGTTTCCCTTATGGCTATTTTGAGGTGGCGGCTCCCAACAACTTCTACGGCATTGGGAGGCAGATGCGCTGCACCACAGATGGGCTCATGCGGGAAGTCATCCAAGACTCCAGTGCGAATGACAAAAGCTATCGCGTCTCTGCCTCCACCCTCGCCGTTGGGGACTGTTTGAGCTTTGATAACGGATGATGATCAAGAGAATACCAGGATATGTCTGCATCACGGAAGATGCCGAGAATCAGGTCCAGAAGGTCCGGTTGCTATTTGGAACCACAGCAGGCCCGTGGATGGTCTACTTGGCGTCCAAGGAGGATGGACCTCTAAAAGGAGCGGGAATGGCTATGGGAGCCCTGGTATCGGCCTACAACCTATGGGCTTGGTGGAAGGTACAAACCCTGGAGTGAACATGTGGGATCTCGACACCTTGAAAAGGCTCAACAAGGAAAGGGAGAAGGCCCTCAAAGAAGCGAAGAGCTTGCGGCCTATTCAGGCTGATCGAAAAGCCGATCCATCTCCCCGGACAGTGCTTCGTGTAGTCGGTGCTTGAAAGCGGCTTGCTGCACTTGGTTTAGACCTCTCACTTTCTCATAGATTTCCATGGGCATGCTAAAGCCGATCAAGAGATTCCCAGCTTTGCTAACCCTGCTAGTTAGCCTCACCTGTGTAGCAAGGGAAGCCCCTCTGGCTGCCTCTGTAATGGTTTCCGCAAAAGAAGAAGCAGCTCCCCAGAAGTCTTGGGCATAGGAAAAAAGTTTTTCCCAGTTACCCCCGGTTTGGGCCTGCGAAGTCCTTCCTGGCCACCAGTATTTATCGTCCTCTCCGTTGGGATCTATGTGCTTAGAAGCAGCGTCTATGCCAGGGTACTCTGCCCTCAGCTTTTGGGCCATTGCCGCCGCGACCTTTTGTTCCCCCTGATATCCGCGCTCCTCCAGAGCCTTGACCCTAACGTACCTTTCAAGCACTTTTTCAGGAATCATGTTTTTTCCCTGGTATGCCGGATAGCCGCATCAAGAGGAATAGCAGACGAAGGCCCATCACCTCAAGAAAAACCTGTATTCGATGGCTTTTCGTGTGAGGAAGCATTGACTTGCAGCGGAGCGTTGCAGTAAAAGGAGGAGTGGCCTTTACTGGGAGAAGAGATGGCATGTAGATATAAACTGGCGAGAGCTATGGGAAAAAGCGCTCTAGATGAGGCTCTAAAGGAGGATAGTATCCTGCTCTCCGATTTTGGGCTCCAGCTTTTATCTGTTGAAAGTGGCGTTAGGGCCGCAAAGAAAGACGAAGTAAGAGGAGGGAGAGTCAACCCTTGGAATGTAGTTGGGATCGACTCAAAAACATGGGGGTGGCTTCGCCCGCTGCTGAAGGAGCTTCAAGACCGACGAACAGACCACCAGATCGCTGCTAAATAACTTCGAAAGTAAGCAGCTCGTCTATTTCTTTATCGAGATCCTTAGCAGTGCTGCCCGTAGCGTGTAGCTGAACAATAAGGCTTTCCACTACTTCTCTTAGGAGCTTGGCTTGGTTTTGGGTCACGCTGTATTCCGAGGCCAGGGTTTTAGCTGGAATCCCCCGCCTTACATCCAGCACAAACTCCGGTGGCAGACCAAGCATATCTACTGACCCCCGCGCCATGGCTTCTACCATCGCGTCCTCGGCCAAGTCCCCTGCTATAGCCATTCCTTCTGGAGCTTCAAAAGCTTCATCCAGTGCTTGGCCAGGACTGATTGCACCGGGGGAAATACTGACAATCGTAGGCCCGCCTTCTTCCCGGATTAGCTTCTCTTTGGCCTTCTTCATTATCTGAAGGGCCTCTGGGACGCTTATAGTTGCGAAGTCGCCCGCCTCGATTACTGCCAACATTAGCTGCTGTCGATTGTCTTCAGTATCCGGCAGATAGTCACCAGGGCCGCGCCTGCGTATCGCCTTTCCAGCAGCGTTTATCAACTGTTCATAGGTCATGGCTTCAACGTAGCTTTGCCTAAAGGCAAGGGCCAACCGAAAAGCGGGAGTGTAGGAATCGACACAAGGGTGTGTTGAAATCGACACAAGACCATTTTTTGTCCCCCTTTAGGGGGACAACTCATAATGCCATGGGCCGTGGCATTTATGAGGCTTCAAACGATTCCTCGCACGCGCGGGACTTGTGCGCGGGCGTAGAACATGAGCAGATTGCTGAAAAACCTAATGATTTCAAGGGTTTACGCTAAGTTACTGAAATAGTGTATTTCCGTAACTATCCACAAAACGCCCAAAACTGCGTGTTTTTTTGGCGTTATGAGCCCCTAAAGGGGGCTCCCAAGGGACTTGTGGCTCTCTAAGCCCCTCCTGCCCCTTGAGTCCCTTCACGCGGGGGGATAGGCTCTACAGAAGCCCTGGAGACTATAATGGCCGGTAGACCACTACGACGCGCTGAACTCGCTGAACTCGCCCGTGACTATCTCACCGCAAAGCTCGGTCATCTAAGTGACGGCAGTATAATGCCCAAGGAAGAAGAAGAAGAAGCCATTGAATCTTTTGTCCGTACTGGAAAGTGGAGCGACCTCGATTGGTACATCGAGGAGTACAACGACAGGAATGAAGAGCAGGCTGCCCACTATAGAGAGATGGAATAACAGTGGCGTGCAAAGCCCTAAGAAAGCTCTGGGCTGAGCTTTTCCCCGTGGAGGAGGAAGAAGTGGAAAAAGGAAGTACCGGCGAGGACGTAAAGGAGGTCCAACAGCTCTTGGGCGTTTCTCCCGTGGACGGGATTTTCGGAAGTGATACCGAGAACGCAGTAAAAGCCTTTCAAGTTGAAAACGATCTGTTTCCTGACGGAATAGTAGGCCCTAATACATGGGCCGCTTTGAAGTCCCCACAAGAGCCAGTCACGTTTCAAACAATGGCGGATCTTCTGCCCCGCGTTTTCTATCAGGTCTACCAACTAAAAGGGGGCCAGACGCCGGAGCAGCCCAGGGGAGTAAGCCTGAAGCCTTCCCTCGTGGGCTCCGAAACCATCAACTGCACTCAGTTTACGACTTGGATAGTAAGCAACACCTTCAAAACTACTTTCAGTAGCAGTCAGTGGTCGGCTTGGCAGGTCAGCTCTTCGGCGGCGGCAACAGGGGAAGTCCCCAACTACGGACCCAGGGTAGCCACGGAATGGGGCATCGGGTCTACAAGACCCGGAAAAGGCCCTTGGCTGGTTCAATACTTTACCAATCCCCAGACTTTCGCCGGTCATTCCATGTTGGTCATAGACCACGACCCTGAAACCGACAAGATCCTCACGCTGGAAGCAAACATGTCCTACAACCTTGATGGGGTGGGCTGGGGCGACATCGGTAATCTCCGAGATGTTTTGAACCCTGGTAAGGATTGGCCTACCAAGGTGGAACAGACTTGGGCTTCCAGACTGGCTTCCAAGCCAGCCCTTCACATCGTTCAGCTTTCCATAGATCCTGATAGCATCCAGGAGTGGCTTTCGTAATGGCTACGCAGGCTTCCTTATCTTCCGTATTTTGCATCTACATCCTTCTCGACGGAGAAGGAAAGCATTTGATTGAGAATCCGGGGAGAGCCCTGAAGGTGGTTGGGGTCAGGGTTTACAACAGGGAGGGCACGCCTGAGTTCTTCCTGGAGAACAGCGATGGACAGGAGATAGTGAAATCATGCGCCACTGAGGACGGGGGCTGGAAGGACATGCCTATTGTTATTGAGGGCTCTGAGGTGGCCTCTAACCAAAACATAGTTGTGGTTAGCGAGAGCGATTCTATCAGCCAAATCATTGTTTCTTGCTTGGCAAGCGGGGGAGGACAAGCTCTTACGGTTTTGTAGCACTCTTCTCCGATCAACTTTTTCCCGTGGAGCCTCTGCCAGGATAGGATCTACAGAGTCCTGGAATCAGTCAGCAGTCTTACCGGGACGTTTTTTCACTCACCTACCGACTGCAAGGATATTCTCATGGCAACTGGTCAGATTTCATCAGCTTTTCAAATCGTTATCATCGGTCCCGGCGATCTCAATGTCGCTAAGACCTTTAGCGTAGCCCGTCCCCTCACAGTGACTGGAGCCACAGCATTCAACGCAGCCGCTGCTACCGCCACTTTGACACTTGCTGGTGCTACGGCGGGTACCTTCTCAGCTACTACTGCCGCGCCTCCCATTGCTGGGGCGGCTGTCATCGGGTCCAACGCCACTGGAGCCGGTGGTGAAGCCACGCAGAACGCTGCTATTTTCGCAGCCAACTCTGCGCTCCTTGCGGGAGAGGTCATCACTTTGACGGCATCTGCCACTACTATCCAGAGCGTAGTCCTCGACTGCATCGCCAACCCCGCCACGGCGATCACCGTTACATAAGCCTACTCTGGTAGCGCCATTCGATTCCCTGGGATGCTCCGCGCAGCATGTTGACGGAGCATCCCAGGGTTTCTTTGTTTGGGGAAGAGAGGGACTATGGAAGAAGATCAGTTGCTCTCTGGGATTCTTACTCAGCTTACAGCTACTGGCACTGCACTCGGTCAGCTCATTGAGCTGATCAACTCCCAAAGCAGTCAGTCTTCGGAGAGGCACGCGCTAATCTTCACCAAGCTGGAACAGCTTCAAACAGAAGGCCAAGCAAGGTCAGAGAGGGTAGGGGCTCTAGAAACAGCTCTTGAAAGAATAGCTGCGAAAGAGGAAATGGAAGCAGCCCTCGTGAGGGAGAGAAGCAGTTGGGCTCGGCAGCAGGCTGCTGCTCTTTTGGGAATGGCTAAGCAGCCCGTGTTGTGGATTATTACCGGGGGAGCAGTGGCCGGAGGCTATAATCTGGACGGGTGCCAACCGATCTCTGTAGAGGAGCCCTCACACGAGGAGAGCAAACAAGAGAAAAAGGCTGAAAGAAAGGCAAGGCGGGGGACCGACACGATGGAGAAAAAGGAGAACCCGGAATGAAACTCCCTCGAACAGGCGACAAGAAGCTAGACGAAGCGCTGGAAGCTATTGAGGAGGCCAGTGAGAAAGTAAATAAGGAGTGGGAGAAGCGAAAAGGGAAAAGCACTACTCTTGAAAAGAGAAAACTCTATAGGGTGCTTGCTCGTAAAGAAAGTGATGTAGAGGATATGGCAGCTTTTACTCTCCCAGGAGACTGGGAATGAGCTAGGCTCTAAACACTTGACGAGCGCCAGTACCTACTCCCTCTGGTCTTCGATAAAGGGGAGGTCGAACCGCTCTACAGCCTATATGGGGGCACTCCATAGCGGCAGCGGAAACAGCTTTTACCGGCAAGTGTCTGGCGCAAAGCCAGAAGTGCCTGCTCTTCCATCGAGAGGGCACGGGGTGGGGTTGGTTTTGCCGAATGAGCATGATGTAGCAGTCCGTCTATATGGGGCGGTGGGCCAATAACTGCTTTCCGAGGTAAGACAAGAAATATGTCTGAGTCTGCCGCCGTCATCATATTCGACCGAAAAGGGCAGGTTTTGTTCCTCCGAAGGGGACCTTCTGATCCTTGGAAACCGGGCCACTGGAACTTCCCTGGGGGGATAGTAAATCCTGGCGAAACAGCTATTGACGCGGCAGTGAGGGAAGTCAACGAAGAAGCGGGTATCCACCTCAAAAGGAAAAACCTCCACTATTCTTTCACTATGGTCAGCCAACGAATAGGACACGCTTCCGCTCCTGTTGGTGCGACCCATATTTTTTGGACGAAGCTTCCTTACACTCCAAAGATAAGAATGAGAGACGGGGAACACGATGCCGCGATATGGGGATCACTTGGAAGCATGCCCCTTCCAGTTTTGCCAGGGGTACAGTTCGTCGTGCAACAGACCACTGGAAAACCTTACTGGTTTGGTAGGAGCACTAACTACGGAGCCGAAATGTATGGAAGGGACTACACGATTGAGGAACTGACTGTCAGTGCCAAAGCAAAGAGCCTGGGTCTTTCTAATGAACCTGCGACGGAGACACACCGTGCCAACCTAAAGCTTTTGGAAAACTTCCTAAAGAGCCTGCCCTTTGAGTTTCGTCTGAACTCGGTCTATCGCTCTCCCGCAGTCAACTTGGCCGTAAAGGGAAGCTCAAGCAGTCAGCATATGAATGCCTTAGCGGTAGACCTGACCCCGATAGGAATGACCAACAAGGAGCTAGCTACATGGCTCTGGATACACCGGGAAGATTACCCTGAACTGGATCAGGTGATGTGGTACACGGATACTTCCCACAACCACATTGGGATTTGTCCTCCGGCAGCTAAGGATTGTGTAGCGGGGGCTCCAAGAGGGGCATTCTACAAAGCTAGGTCAGAGGGCGGTCCCTATCCTCGGTGGCTTCCCGATGAGGCATCCAAACAGGAAGTGCTTGCTATGTATAAGCAAACCCGCCCTGTTCGTTTCAAAGCAGCCACCTATCTTGCCATCGCTCTAGGGCTTGGGGGCCTTGGAGGAATAGGGTACGCGGTTTGGAAGAGGAGAACACGGTGACACGTAGCACCAAAGATATTGGTCCCTTTGGGACTTTCGTGCGAAGGTAGGTAGATGAGTACCTTCTCTCCCTTTGCAAACAGATAGGTCATCGAAAACTCTATGCTCCCTAACTACCCTCTTCGTTGGCCCCAATACCTCCCCTATCCCAAGCCGCTGCACAGGATTAGAGGGAGAGTCCCTAACCGTCAGAGCGTGGACTGGGCTCAAGCGCAGTACGCTCCCAACTACCTCGCTCCTGGCAGTGCCAGCTATCAGCCTTATCGCTATCCTCATTACGAGGCATTGTGGGGCTCTAACGTCTACAACAAGGGCGGGTACGGGGTAGCTACGGCCTTTTCTCATCCTCAGCAAAAGCTGCTTATTCCCTTCATTGCGGGGATCTTGGTAGGAATGATCGTAAGGGGACAGTAAGTGACGGCCCTAACCAACCCCCAGAACCAGCAACAGGCTGTGAGAGTGTTTAGTGCTGCGGTGGCAGGCCCCGCACTCCTGTATGCAGGCTACAAGTTTCCCGGCACAGCTCCCTCCAAGGGGCTGTTGATGGCAGGAGGGGCCTTTCTCATCTATACGCACTGGAAGCTTTTCAAACGAGACTGGGACAATGGCCAGCAATAGCGACAAGGTAAGAGACAGACGGCTCCGAGCTTCAGGAGCGATGTCTCCCCAACAATCCTCAAAGGTGCTTCGCGCTCAGCTTATGGAAGAGGGCGGCATCACAGAAAGGGATCTTTCCGGCGCTGTTCCAATCTGGGCCTACCTTGTTGCTGGTGCAACCCTGGCCACAGCTACTTTTTATGCTGGTCGGTTATATAGACAAGCATGAGGTTCAGTCAGCTTGTCCAGCATCGGCTTCAGGAAGCCGAGGCTTCTTTGGGTGGCATTTCTTTGCCTACTACCTGGGACATAGGAGAGTGGCCCCACTTCAAGACGCCCAGAGGCTATGGGGTTACTTTTGTCTTCGACGATCACTGCCACATGAGGTTTGCCGATAAGATGAAGGTTGCTCCAGGAGACAGGGTTGATGGCGTGCTGAGGCATGAAATAGGACACGTTGTAGATCACCTTGTACCCAAGAAGACACTCAACGCTTGGTCAAAGAAACAAGGGGTAAAGCTGGCTTCTACTCCAGAGCTTCGAGCCGACGACATCGCTGAAGCAATATGGGGAGAGCCCCTGCGCTATGATGAGCTGGACGTGCAGTCAACAGGTGTTGGTAGAGTAGGGCGACCCAAGTACCTCGGAGTTTAGTATGGATCCCCTGGACAGAAGGCTGAAAGATAGGGGACTCCTACCTTCTACGAGAGAAAAGTACGGCGATATTCTCAATGGTGCCGATACACGAGACTTACTCTCGTGGATAAGGAACCGCATTCACGCCAGGACTCCGATAGGAACAGTTCTGCCTATGCGGGCTGCTGTAAAACACTACCTCGTCAGTGTTCACGGATACGACGAAGAGGAAGTGAACAGTCTCTTGCCAAAGGCAAAAGGAAGAGATCCCGAGAAAAGGGAAGCTCTCACTCCTCGCCAACTAGCTCTCTACTTGGCCGTGGTAGAGCAAATGGATCAGGAGCCTGCGAGGACTATCCTTCTACTCCTACCTAAAACGGGGCTAAGAATAGGAGAGATTACTAGCCTGAGGGGGGATGATTTGAAGCTGATGGGCTCCAGAGCCCTGCTGTCATTCAGGGGGAAGGGAGACAAAGCAAGGCGAGTTCCCCTTAGCCCGGCAGCGTGGAATACTCTGGAGGAATACCTTGAAGATGCAGAACACCCTGCTTTTCAGAAATGGCTTTTCCCCACCTCCAGAGGAGGCCCTATTTCCCCTCACGCTGTGAGAAAGTACACAAGACGCATAGCAGAGAGATACCCAGAGCTTTCAGGCCTTTCTCCGCACGTCCTCAGGCACACCTTTGCTACCACTTTGCTTTCTAAAGGGGTTGACCTTAGGAGAGTCCAAGAGCTTTTAGGGCATTCAAGCATCACTACTACCCAACGGTACTTGCATCCGAGTGTTGAAGACCTGGGGTCAGCAGTAGATTTGTTGGAGGGATAAGTGTACGACCTTTATTGTTCATTTTCAGACAGGCTGCGGCATTCCGTTGCCGGGGGATATCCCGTACAGCTTGAATGGCATGAGAAAGACGGCTCTATTCGGATCTACCTTCAGGAGCCTATAGCTTCCAAGTGGAAGGAGTTTTACCCCCAGATGGCCAAGGACGAGAGAATCGAGCTATTCGTGGGCACTGCGGCGGACTATTCCCCTCTCCGACTCCTTCCCCTGTCAGATATTTCCCAGGCGAGGGAGCTGTCCAGACGCATTCAGGAGAAAGGCTACTATTGCACTGTAGCACAGATACCCTCTCCAGAATCTGGACCTAAACAGAAGGAAGAGGTAGATTGAGATTGTATTACGTGGAGAGGTAGCTCATGTACCAAGGACTGGGAGTATCTGGTAGCCTTCGGCAACTGAAGAGGCAGCAAGAAGCCAGAAGGCGGGCTTGGAGCAAAGTCCAGAAGAAGCAACAGGCGCGAGTCCTGAAGGTTCTTCATTCTCCTCGCCCCACAAGGGAGTTTCACCCTGCTTGTCCAGACACACAGAAGACGGCGGATCTGGCAGGGGATATCTACAAGGAGTACGGAGCAGCTATGGACGCTGCGCTTGGAGAAAGGA
>Ga0255047_10001945_pt1 | contig 14190 bp, 17 predicted proteins | sample JV7_2_1_MG_FD_183640 | JGI IMG/M metagenome (GOLD analysis project Ga0255047, IMG submission 183640) | Seawater microbial communities from Jervis Inlet, British Columbia, Canada - JV7_2_1 | ecosystem: Environmental > Aquatic > Marine > Inlet | place: Canada: British Columbia | collected 2016-10-06
TCGTGAAAGGAGAGTCGGGCGATGATGTCGGCCACCACGTCGTCGGGGGTGCGGTCGTCGGTTGGCACCTGCTCAAACGCTCGGTAACGGATCGCCCGTTGAGCGAGCAGGTCGGTGACCCGGCCGCCAGGATCAGGACCGGCGAGCAGGGGCCTGACCGTTCCCGACTTGTCGCCCACCACCCGGGCCAGGATGGTGTCGGATTCTGCTGTGAGGCAGAACACCCGGGCCTCGCCACCGATGATGTCGGCCACCTCGGGGTCGAGAAGCATGCCACCCCCGCTGGCCACCACCAGGCCATCTCTGGAGGCCAGCTCTGTTGCCAGTTCCTTTTCGATCTCCCGAAACGTTGCCTCCCCCTGCTGGAGGAAAATGTCGGCGATCTCACCGTGTCGGGCGATGATCAACACATCGGTATCGATGAACTCCCGCCCGAGCGCGGCCGCGAGAAGTCGAGCGATCGTGGATTTGCCGGTACCCATGAAGCCGGTGAGCACGATGTTGGCGGCCATCACCACAAGTAAACCAGGTGACCACCATCAGTAAACCAGGTAACCAGCTCTGACCTCGTTGAACTCACGGAGGGACTCGGCCCAACCGGCCACGATCTCCGCCGCCGACGTGCCCGCTTCCAACGCCTCCACCAGCTTTGCGGTGCCCGCCAGCAGACCCATCGCGCGGGGACGGTTGATGTAGTCGTCGACTTCGTTCTCGAGCGCGGCTCGACGGAATTCGTCGAGGATGTAGATCCCTACCGAAACGGGCTCGAACAGTCCCGGGTCGGTCACCCGGATCCGCACACCTTCCATGAGTTCACCCTTGAGCCGAGGCTCGGAGGTGCGCCCCGGAAGCGGGCCGGGTGTGAACGAGACCGGTTCGAAGATCACACCACGAAGGCCAAGTGTGTTGAGTCGACCGGCCATGGTGATCTGGTCGGCCCACGGTGCACCGACCAGTTCGAAGGTCTCCACCGTGCCACCCCCATAACTGATCGACGTCGCTTCGAGCAGGACGGTGCCCAGATAGGTGACGGCCGACAGGGGGGTCTGAAGTCCGGGGCTCGGGGGCACCCAGTCGAGGCCGGTGTCGTCCCAGGTCATGCCGCGCAGCCAGCCGTTCATCTCCACGATCTCGAGATCGAGCCCTGCCACCCGCTCGAGCCACCCCTCACCCACGATCGCGAGAGCAAGCTCTCCCGGGGTCATGGCATAGGCGGCCGGGATCGGATACTGACCTATGAACGACACCTGCTCGGGTTCCAGAACGTATCCCGACACCACCACTCCTCCCGATGGGTCGGGTCGGTCGAGAACCATGAAACGCACGCCCGCCTCCGCCGCGGCCTGCATGGCCAGCCCCATGGTGGAGATGAAGGTGTAGAAGCGGCCGCCCACGTCCTGGAGGTCGTAGACGAGCACATCGATGCCCTGCAGCATCTCCGGAGTGGGGGCCCGCGTGGCTCCGTAGAGGCTGAAGATCGGAGTACCGGTGGCGCTGTCGACCTCGTCGTCGATCAGGGCGCCCGCGCCGGCGGTGCCCCTCACCCCGTGTTCGGGAGCGAATACCGAAACCAGCTGCACGTTCGGCGCTTGGTCCAGCACATCGATCAGATGGACGCCTCGGACAAGGGAAGTCTGGTTGGCGATGAGCCCGACCCTCGCTCCATCGAGGGGGGCAAAACCGGAGTCGGCCAGCACCTCCGCTCCAACGGTCACCGCCGGTGGAGGTGGGAGTGTCGTGGTGCTAGTCGTAGTGACCGTGGTGGTGGGGATGGGTGTGGGGACCGCGACGGCGTCGGGCTCAGCGGGCGACGCGCATCCGACCGCCACCAGAAGCAGCGTCGCCAGGACCGCAACGGCTCCGCGCCGATTGCTCACCGACCCGTCACCCGTTGCTCATCCGCCGAGCTTGGGGATGCCATGTTGCCCGGTGGCGATGGCGATGTTCTTGGTGTCCATGTAGAAGTCGAAGCTCCAGTCGCCGCCGTCGCGGCCTATCCCACTTCGTTTTGTGCCACCGAAGGGGGCGGGGAGGTGCCTTACGTTCTGGGAGTTGACCCACACCATTCCGACGTCGAGTCGATCCGCGACGCGATGGGCACGGGTGAGGTCATTTGTCCACAGATAGCCGGCGAGTCCGTACTCCACATCGTTGGCGATGGCGAGTGCTTCGGCCTCGTCGACGAACGGGATGGCGGTGAGCACAGGCCCGAAGATCTCTTCCTGGGCGATTCTCATGTCGTTGCGGGCCTGGGTGAACAGCATCGGGGCCACGAAGTTGCCGTCGGCGGGAGCATCGGTCCAGCTGTTGCCGGTGACCACGGTGGCCCCATCACTCTCTGCGATGGTGCGGTAGCTCTGCACTTTCTCGCAGTGGCGGGGATGGATGAGGGGGCCGATCACCGAGTTCGGATCGAGAGGGTGACCCACCGGGATCGAGGCCATCTTCTCTGCGAGGTGGGCGACGAACGAGTCGTAGATCGTCTCCTGCACGAGTACTCGGCTGGAGCTCGTGCAGCGTTCCCCGTTGAGGCTGTAGATCATGAAGATCACCGCATCGAGAGCCCGTTCGATGTCGGCATCATCGAACACGATCACTGGGTTCTTGCCTCCGAGTTCGAAGTGGACGCGCTTCAAGGTGGGGGCGCACTGGGCCTGGATCATCGATCCGGTCACCGACTCGCCGACAAAGGCTATGGCCTTGATGTCGGGGTGCTCGGTGAGTGACTTCCCCGCGGTCTCACCCATCCCGTGCACGGTGTTGAGTACGCCCGGCGGGAGGCCGGCCTCGAGCGCGATCTCCGACAGGAGGTGGGCGGTGAGCGGGCTCCACTCAGCAGGCTTGTGCACCACAGTGCACCCGGCCGCGAGGGCGGGCGCAATCTTCCAGGTGGAGAGCATGAACGGCGTGTTCCACGGTGTGATCACACCGACGGGGCCCATGGCGCGGCGGGAGGTGTAGTTGAGATGATCGGGGCTCGGTAGGGCCTGGCCGTCGGCCGCGCCGGGGGCTCTGTCGGCGAAGAAGCGGAAATTTTCGGCTCCGCGCAAAGCGGCCGCGCCCATGAACCGCATCGTCTGGCCGGTGTCGACGGCCTCGGTCACCGCGATCCGGTGGGCATTCTCGACGATCAGATCTGCCACCTTGTTGAGGATGCGGCGGCGTTCCGTGCCGGGAGTGTCGGCCCATGGGCCGAACGCTCGCGTCGCGGCCTTGGCGGCGCCGTCGATGTCGGCGGCATCGCCGGCCGCCACATCGCCGAGCAGGCTGCCATCGATCGGCGACTGATTGGCGAAGGTCTCTCCGCCGACGCTGGCGACCTGCTCCCCGTCGATGATGTGGGGGGTGGTGTCGGCCGCGAACCGGGCCATGTGTTCGGCGGCTGCGGCCTGATTCTCTTCGAAAGTGTGGGCGGGCCCGGCCATCAGGAAGCTCCTCGTTGGAGACGGGTGCGGACATGGTTGCGATTGACACGGACGCTGGCATCGATGAACTGGATCTCGGCGCTGAGGGCGACGGCGTGTCGGTCGGCGATCGGTGCGAGTTCGGTATCGACGGTGTCGATCAGGCAATTCAGGAAGCGTTGGACCTCCTCGTCGGATCGGCCGGGTCCGATTCGGGCGATCACAGCAACGAACACATGGGTGGGGTCGCCGTCGGCGATCCGGTAGTGGCCACGTTCGGCGGCTCTGGTTCGCAGGCCATCAACTGCGGGGAGGCCATCAGCGAGTGCGGCGGCGTGAACGGCTTCCACCAGGGCCTGGATGTCGTGCACCTCGGCGAGGTTCGCGCTGTGCTCGATGATGATGTGGGGCACGGGTCTCTCCGAGACTTGGCTGGGTGCGACCCTCTTGGTGGGGCACGGGTGTAGGGTCAACTGTATAACATGTGAAACATTTAAGGAAAAGGGGGACCAGGCGACATGCGCTTGTTGAGTTACTCCGTCGACGGCGTCCAATCCGTTGGCGCACTCACCGACGACGGCGCCGGCGTAGTGTCGCTCCCCGAGCGGATGGCCGACGTCTGCGACCTGCACGACATCATCGCCGCTGATCGGATCGGCGAGGCTCTGGCTGTCGCCCGCGGGGTACCCGCCGATCATCCCCTCGCGGGCGTCACCTTCGAGCGCCTTCTCCCGTGGCCCCGCAAGATCTTCTGCATAGGTGTCAACTACGGGGGACGGGCCGCGGAATACGCCGACAAGTCCGACGCCTCCTACCCGAGCGTCTTTCCGCGCTGGCCCGACGGGTTCACCGGCCACAACCGCGATCTCATCCGGCCGCCCGAATCGCGCCAGCTCGACTACGAAGGCGAGATCGTCGTCGTCATCGGCAAGGCGGGGCGTCGCATCGCCATCGAGGATGCCCGCAGCCACATCGCCGGTCTCACCCTGGGCAACGAGGGCACGATCCGCGACTGGGTCCGCCATGCCAAGTTCAACGTCACCCAGGGAAAAAACTGGGAGTCGAGCGGGGCATTCGGGCCCTGGCTCGTGCCCATCGGCCAGATCGACGCGTTCGAGGATCTGCACCTCACCACCACCGTCAACGGCGAACTGCGCCAAGACGACACACCCGCCACGATGAAATACCCGATCGAATATCAGATCCACTATCTGTCCGCTTTCACCAACCTCGAACCCGGCGATGTGATCTTCACCGGCACCCCCACCGGTGCCGGCGCTCGTTTCGACCCTCCCATCTGGCTCGAACCCGGCGATGTGGTGGAGGTATCGGTGCCGGAGCTGGGCGTCCTGCGAAACACGATCCGCGACGAGTTCACCGACGGTCGCGAAATCTCCTCTCCGGATCCCCGCTAGGCCATGGCTCCCCCGCCCGAGGCCGGCACCACCACCGCCGCCACCGGCATCGACATTGGCATGCGGCCGTTCGCCCTCTCCCTGCCGATGGCGCTCATGCGGGCCCGAGAGGCCGCCATGCGCGGCTTCCGGCCCCTTCTGGCCCAGCACGAACTCACCGAACAACAATGGCGGGTGCTGAGGGCACTGGCCGATGCCACCGAACCCCTCGAGGTGGGCGACCTGATCGACCGCACCTTCCTGCTCGGGCCTTCGCTCTCGCGCATCCTCGCCAATCTCGAGCAACGCAACCTGATCGAGCGGGCGGCCGCGGCCCACGATCAACGCCGGGCCGCGATCAGTCTCTCTTCGGGTGGGCACCGCCTGGTGAGGAGGGTCGCGCCACTATCGGAGGCGCTTTATGCCGACATAGAGGCCGCCATCGGCGATACTCGGCTCAGCCAACTCCACGAACTTCTCGAAGAATTGGCCGCTATCCAGATCACCGACATCCCGGAGGAAGCCCCATGACCCACGCTGTCCAGTTCCGAAATCCAGGCAGCTACGACGTTCTCGAATGGGTCGAGGTAGCTGATCCCTCCGCTGGACTAGGCGAGATCGTGATCGACGTTCATGCCGCCGGGGTCAATTTCATCGATACCTACCATCGATCCGGGCTGTACACGGTTCCCTTGCCGTTCACGCCCGGGTCAGAAGGCAGCGGCACCATCGTCGAGGTTGCCGACGACGTCGAGGGGTTCGCACCCGGCGACCACGTGGCGTGGGTGGGTCAGGCCGGCTCCTACGCCACCCGCGTGGCAATACCCGCCGCCGCCGCCTTGCGCGTGCCCGACGAGATGAGTCTCGACGTCGCCGCCGCCACACCGCTTCAGGGCATGACGGCGCACTACCTCGTCACCAGCACCCACCCGTTGGTGGCCGGCGACCGCTGCCTGATCCACGCCGCGGCGGGAGGAACCGGTCGGCTGATGGTGCAGATGGCCAAGATCCGCGGGGCCGAAGTGGTGGCCACCGCCGGCTCCGACGAGAAGGTCGAACTCGCCCGCTCGGCCGGCGCCGATCACGTCATCAACTACACCACCACCGACATTGTCGAGGGCGTGGAAGCAGCGGTGGGCCGCGACGCGATTGATGTGGTCTACGACGGTGTCGGCGCGGCGACTTTCGATGCCGGACTCGCCGTGTTGCGGCCGCGGGGCACCATGGCCACCTTCGGCAATGCGTCGGGCCCGGTACCGGCTGTCACCCCTCTCACGCTCATGCCGAAGTCGCTTTTTCTCACCCGGCCCAAGCTCGGCGACTACATCGTCACCACCGAAGCTCGCGACGAACGCTGGAACGAGATTGCCGGATGGGTGCGTGATGGCCGGCTCGAAGTACGAGTGGGGCACACGTTCCCGCTCGCGGGGGCCGGCGATGCCCATCGGGCCCTCGAGAGCCGTGCCACCACCGGCAAGATCCTCCTCACGGCCTGAGCCGCTCTCCCACCCAGGTCCTCGCCGATGCCACTCACAGCTCAACAGATCCAGGCGGAAGCCGCGCTTCTCGACGAGGCCGAACGCTCTGTCGTCCAGATCCGCCAGAGCACGTCGGTCCATCCCGACATGACCATCGACGACGCCTACGCCGTGCAGGCCGCTTGGCGTGAGCTCAAGACGGGCCGCGGCCAGGAACTCATCGGCCACAAGATCGGTCTCACCTCGCGAGCCATGCAGCAGGCGATGAACATCACCACGCCCGATTCGGGGTTCCTCACCCGCGACATGGTGTTCGACCCCAACACTGAGATCGCGGCTTCTCGCTTCACCGACCTGAAGATCGAGATGGAGCTCGCCTTCGTGTTGAAGCACGATCTCCACGGTGCCGATCTCGCCATCGACGACGTGCTCGATGCCACCGATCACATCATTCCCGCCATCGAGATGATCGCGGCACGATCATTTCGCACCGACCCGGTCACCGGCCGCACCCGCACCGTGATCGACACCATTGCCGACAACGCGGCCGATGCCGGCATCATCACCGGCGGCCGAGCCGTCGGCCCCCGCGAGATCGACCTCCGCTGGGCGGGCGCGATGCTGGTGAAGAACGGCGTCGTCGAGGAGACCGGCCTGGCCGGCGGTGTGCTGGGCCATCCCGCCAACGGCATTGTCTGGCTGGCCCGCCGCTACTTCGAACACGACATGGTGCTCGAAGCGGGGCAGACCATCCTGGCCGGCTCTTTCACCCGGCCCTTGGTGGTCGGACCCGGCGACCATTTCCTCGCCGACTATGGCAATCTCGGCTCCTTCGAGATGCCGTTCGTCTAGCCCTCTACCGAGTCCTATATCGAGCCCTTTTCCCAGCCCTATTTCTGGCCCATCGCACGAGGATGAATCATGGAGATGCCTCTCAACCGTTTCAAACGCCGGCTCTTTGACCCGGGTACCCAGTTCGGGATCTGGTGCAGCCTGGCCGACCCGGTCGCCACCGAGGTGTCGGCAAGTGCCGGGTTCGATTTCCTCACCATCGATGCCGAGCACGGCCCCAACGATCTCCGCACCGTGCTCGGTCAACTCCAAGCCGCCACGGCCTATTCCACCTCGGTCATCGTCAGGGTGAGCCAGGGCGACACGGCGCTCATCAAGCAGGTCATGGACATCGGCGCCCAGACCATCGTGGTGCCGATCGTGGAAACGGCCGAGCAGGCCGAGGCCCTCGTAGCGGCCACCCGTTATCCGCCCGACGGCATCCGTGGCGTCGCCACCGCCCGCGCCGCACGCTGGGGCCGGGTCGACGACTACTTCGCCCGGGCCAACGAGGAAGCCTGCCTCGTGGTGCAGATCGAGTCGGCCAACGGCCTCGCCAACATCGAGGCGATCGCCGCGGTCGAAGGCGTCGACGCCCTCTTCGTGGGGCCGTCCGACCTCGGGGCGTCTCTGGGTTACCTCGGCCAGGCCGGTCACGACGATGTTCGCCGGATCGTCTGTGAGGCGATCAGCCGCATCAACTCCGCCGGCAAGGCGTCCGGAGTCCTGGCCCAGGGCGACGAACTCATACAAACCTATCTCGATGCCGAAGTCGGCTTTATCGCCGTCGGTGTCGACACCTACCTCCTCGCGGCCGCCACCAGATCGCTGGTCGATCGTTGGGTCCTCCCAGAGGCCATGATGGAGCCATGACCACCGTACTACTCGCCGAATTCCACCAACTCGTCGACCGCGAATGGGCTCGGCTCGCGTCACCCGGCACGTGGTGGACCGGAGCAGAACGGATCTCGATCGCAGCTGAGGCGCGCGGGGCCGCGCGAAACGAAGCCCCCACAGGGGTTCTCCCCGACGCAGCCACCGAGGCCGCGCGGCGCGTAGCCGTGGACGCGGCGAGCATCCGGTCGGTCGACATCGAGCGCTGGGCCGACGGTGGCCTCGACGGCTTCGCCTATGTCGAACTGGTCGGGATTGTCAGCCGACTCATGGCCATCGATGTGGCTGGGTTCGGTCTGGGCCTCGATGAACGATCCCTTCCTGAAGCGCTACCAGGCGAGCCGACCCGCCAGAAGCCCGACGGCGCCGAAGTCACCACCGGGTGGGTTCCAACGGTGGGGCCCGCCAATGCTCCAGGGTCGATGAGCGGGGTGCCGGCAGAGGTGGAGGCGATGTTCGATGTCCACGGGGTGCTGTATCTCAGCCTCGAGCAGATGGGGGATCTGGATATCGAACGCAACGGGATTCACCGCACCCAGATGGAGCTGGCGGCGGGCCGCACCAGCTGGCTCAACGAATGTTTCTATTGACTGCTGGCCCACACCTCGATGCTCCGTGCGAGCATCAAGCGCATCGAAGGGGCCGAGCTCTTCTGCCGCACCATCACCGAGGGCGTGGGTAACTGTGGAGTGGAGGACGGCGATGCGATCAGGGCTCTCGTCGATGCCACCGTGCTACGCGACCACGACGAGTATCCCGACGCGCGCGTTCGAGCCGAGATCGCTCTGGGGCGCGACGGCGCCGATCGCATAGCCATGGTGGCAGGCAACTTCTCGATGATGAACCGCGGCCTCGACGCGATCGGCGCGCCGGTGGGTTCGGGTCTCGATCCGATCGCCGCCGAGATGGGCGTTGAGGTGCCCGCTCATCTGAGGGGCTGACCCGCCGGATTGCTTGTGCGGAATGTCTCTGCACCCGCTCGCTCGGTTCAGGAGCGAGGTCAGTCTGGATACTGGCGGCGGCCGGGGATGTCGCCGTGGAATCTCTGCTTGCGGATCGCCTCAGTGATTTCATCCTTTTGAGCCTGCGTTGGTTTCGGGCGAAGGCTTGGTCCCGGGTTCCGCAGCGAACGAACGAAGCCTTTGAGCTTGTTGATCAGCCTCATGCATCCAGAATATTCCTACGACTCGCTGTGCACCAAGGTGGTGCGGTCATAGAGCTCAAGCGTCCATACGGGCGACACGCTGGGCCACTCGATGTAGGCCACACGTCCAAGGGGTTCAACCGCGTAGACCGTGTTGTCGCCAGTGGTAATTCGCACTTCGGTAACTCGTGGTTCGGTGAGCACCAACAGTCCGTATTCGTCCTCGAATCCTTCGATCCTGTCAAGGATCACCGAGCGGTTGGAAGGCGGAATCAGACAGGTCGCGCCGAACCCGCTGGCGGAGAGGACCGCGAAGCACTCAGGCTCGATGGCCGTTTCGTAGCCGATGATGATCCGCTGCTCACTCCCCCAGTTGGCAGTTCCGAGAACCTTATGAGACGTAGGTTGCTCGATGGCGAAGAAACTCGATCCTTCCAGCCAGTCGGGCGATATGTCGTCGAAGCGGAGCACGACATCTGGGGCGGGCAGTTCAACGCTGGAGGCTTCGCTGCTGTCCGACGCTGCTGAGCACGCGGCCAGGATCATCGAAATCGTGAACGCAATCACCGCCAGCCGCACTGGCTCACGATACCGAACATCGATATGCACCATTGGGTCAGTCGACCTGGCGCCATTACGATGAAGGAGCACGACCGGAGGTCACGTGATGCCAATGCCGTTGTGGTGGGGTCATATCAACAAGCGAGTCTTCAACCCGCGAGCGGTGCGCAACGAGAAGTGGCAGGTGATCCAGCACGTCGGCCGTTCATCGGGCCGGTCGTATCGCACCCCACTCGAGGCCTTCCAAGTCGACGACGGGTTCGTGTTCACACTGGTCTACGGGTCGCGATCGGACTGGGTTCAAAACGTGATGGCCGCCGGCGCCGCGAAGCTCGAAGTCGATGGCAATACCGTCGAGTTGATCGATCCTCAAATAGTCAATGCTGAGGCAGCGTTCGCTCGACTACCACCCGACACGAAACGGCCTCCCCGGTTGCTCAGAATCGACGAGTTTCTGGTTATGCGCAGGGCAGGCGATCCAGAGGGGTGAGGCGAGGCCCGATCGCGGCGACCCGACTCATCTCGCCCTCATCGCGGACCGAGAAGGTCCCATTTGTTGCCAGCGGGGTCGACGAAGACGGCTATGCGGCCGTACGGCTCGTCACGAGGTTCGGTGAGGAACTCGACACCGTGATCGAGCATGCGGCCATAGCTGGCATCGAAGTCGTCTACGCGAAGGAAAAGCCCGACGCGTCCGGCGAACTGATTCCCAACCGCTGTTTGCTGGTGCTCACCGTCGGCCTGAGCCAGTAGCAACCCGGTGACGGCGCCGGGTGGCCGAACGACGACCCACCGCTTCGCTCGCCCGTCATTGGTCAGCGAAGGAGAATCCTCGACGAGTTCGAAGCCCAGTGCCTGCACATAGAAATCTATGGCGCTGTCGTAGTCGTCGACGATGACCGCAGCCTGCTCGATGTGCATCAGTCGAACGTAGACGATCTGGCTAGGCGCTGAGTGGCACCCGCGTCGCCCCACCAGGTGACTTCAACTGGAGAGTCACCTTCTCATTGACACGAACATGTGTTCGTATTAGAGTAAGTACATGTTCGAGGCGACTCACACCGAACTCGAAGCAAGTTCCCCGTCAGGGCTTTCTCGGCCCCGGCTGGAGTCGGCGATCGAGGAACTTTCACGGGTCGAGTCACACGCAGCCGAACGGCGCCTGGCCTTCACCGCCGCTATCGATGATCTCGATGATGGTGGGCTCAATGCCGAGACCGTCACCCGGTCCCGCACAAAGCGTTCCAAGCGGGCATCGGAGAAGGCGGCGAAAACTGCCAAGGCCCTTAGGAATATGCCGAAGACCAAGGCCGCGCTGGCAGACGGCAGGATCACCGAGGAGCATGCCGATGCGGCTGCCGATGCAGCAGAGCGGGTGTCGCCCGCGGAAGCCGACGATGCTCTCGCTGCCGACGCAGCCCTCCAACCTGCCGACCGCTTCGCCAAGCAGTCGCGATCATGGGCCAATGCTCGAGAGCGCGAGGAAGAGATCGAGGCGCGCCAGCAGCGGAGATGGGTCGCACGTGTGGCACGAACTTGGACCAACGCCGACGGCATGCTCTGTCTCTACGGCGAGTTCGATCCGGTCGCCGGCGCTGCGGTCAAGAAGGCATTCGATCGCGAGACCAATCGTCTCTGGCACCACGATGGCGGACGCGACGGCACACCCGACGAGATCCGCACCCGAGATCAACGCGGCGCCGACGCAATCGCGGGCCTCCTCACCCGGGAGCCCGCCACCCAGCCGGCAAAGCCTCCTCACCCGAAACATGTCTTGATGGTGAGGGTAGACGTCGACCGACTTCGAGCCGACGGTCCCTCGGGCACGGCCGAGTTGGTCGATGGCACACCACTCCCTCAGGCCACACTCGAACGCATCGCGTGTGGGGCCGACTTGATCGGCATGATCTATGGCGCCGACGGGTCGGTGTTGTGGCAGGGGCGGCGGGTTCGTACTGCCACCGACGATCAGTGGCTCGCCCTCGTGGCTCGGGACGGGGGCTGCGCTATTTGCAGCGCCGATCCGGCCTACTGCGAAGCCCACCACATCGATCCTTGGGCGCCGCCCACCAACGGGCGCACCGACATCGACCGAATGGCCTTGGTGTGCACGTCAGATCATCACCTCATTCACGAGCAGGGCTACACGCTGGCTCGAGTCGAGGGGTCGTGGCAGTTGATCCGCCCAGGGCGCGGCGAGAAGACAAGCCGGGCGCCAGCCGACGAGGCGGCCTGAAGTGGCTCGCGGAACGGACTCAGGTTCGACGCAAGTCCTGGTCGAGCACTCCCGCATCAACCAGATTCATCACCGTCGGCAGCCGGTAGTAACGCGGGCCCGTCCAGTCGGCCTCGTCCAAGCCGGCGCCGGTATAGGCGTGGTAGAGCTCCTCGATGCCCTGCTGAAGGGTCCACTGGCTCTCGAAGCCCGGGAGCTTGCTCTCGATCTTGGTGAAATCCACCTTGTAGTCGCGGGTGTCCGACGACGCGCCGTCGGCGAAGGCCAACTCGCAGTCCGGCACGGTGTCGCGCACCATTTCGGCCACGGTGCGGATCTGGTAGTTCTCCCCGTTGCGGCCCACATTGAAGGCTTCGTTGTGCATGGCATCGCGAGGCGCCGCGAGGCAAGCCACCGTTGCGCCGATGATGTCGCCGATGTGCACGAGGGGACGCCACGGCGAACCGTCGCTCATCAACAGCACCTTGCCGGTGGTCACCGCATGGCCCACCAGACTGTTCACCACGATGTCGGCCCTCAGGCGCCTCGACACGCCGTAGGCGGTGGCGTTGCGCAGATAGCAAGGCGAGAACGAATCGTCGGCCAATTTCGAGAGCTCCTGTTCCACCCTCACCTTCGACTCGCCGTAGGGGGTCTGGGGAAAGAAATCGGCCGTCTCGTCGAGATAGTCGTCGCCGCCGGCGCCATAGAGCGAGCACGACGAGGCGAACACGAACCTCTCGATCCCGGCCACTTTGGCGGCCTCGGCCAGACGCACCGAAGCGTGGAGGTTGATGTCGTAGGTGAGGTCGGCGTTGATGTCGCCGAGCGGATCGTTCGACAGAGCACCGAAGTGGGCGATGGCGTCGAAGCCTTCGAGATCATCAGCTGTTACGTCGCGAAGATCAACGGGAAGGGTGTCGATCGGGTCCGGAGCCGAACTGAAATCGCACGCATCGAACAAGCCGATGTCCATGCCCACCACCTCATGGCCGGCGGCCCTCAGTGCCGGCACCATCTCCACGCCGATGTAGCCGCGGTTTCCTGTCAGCAGAACTCTCACAACACTCTCTCCTGGTCTCAGCTAGCGATCACAGACGCCGGGTTGGCACCCAATCGGACACCTGTCTCAGATCATTATCTTTCGGGCGTGAAATGCCTCCGCGTACCCCGACGCGGCATTGCACTCAACTGCTCGCACCGCCATGAGCCCCCGGAAGGTGGCCGGACGAAACCATGGCTTGTCGGCCTGGGAACCGAAGTGCTCGGACAGGAGGGTCACCTTGCGTTCGGCCACGGTGTCGGCGAGGGGCACGTAGAGGTTGGGCCGCCCGAGGTCGCCTTCGTACTTGGGAATCTCGTACTCGAGGATCGTGTGATCGCGCCAGGTGTTCCACACGAGTTCGCCCACGGTGCGGTGGTCCTGGTGTTCGTCCTGCCGGCGGTGGGCGAAGATCACGTCGGGGTCGAGTTGGCGGCCGAGTTCGGAGATGTATTCCTTCACGTCGGCGGCGATGTAGGGGAAGAAGTTCTCTCGAAAGTCGGCCACCCTCACGTCGGCTTCGCCGGCGTCGGCCAGGAATGCCGCCGCGCTGGCCCGGGCCTCGGCGGCGCGTTCCGGAGTGGCCGAAAGCACCACCCAGTGCACGCGGCTCCCCGGCCGTTCGCCGAGCAGGCGCAGCAGGGTGCCTCCCGCTCCGATCTCGATGTCGTCGCTGTGGGCACCGAGGCAGAGGATGTCGAGGGGGCTCGACCCGTCGCCGAGCGTCAGCGGGAACATGATCTCAAACTACCGTCGCCACCGGGATCGGCACGATGAACTGGGCGCCCCATTCGCGTGCGTGCTTCATCTGTTCGAGGATCTCGTCCTTGAAGTTCCACGGGAGGATGAGGATGTAGTCGGGCTTCACCTCGTCGATCTTCTCCGGCGGGAATATCGGAATGTGGGTGCCCGGTAGGTAGCGGCCGTGTTTGTAGGGGTTGCGATCGACGGTGAAGTCGAGAAAGTCGGTGCGCACACCGCAGTAGTTGAGGAGGGTGTTGCCCTTGCCGGGGGCGCCGTAGCCGACGATGGTCTTGCCCTGCCGCTTGAGCTCGCTCAGCATCTCGAGAAGCGACCGCTTGGTCTCGCGCACCTGCTCTTCGAACGCCGAGTACGTGGCGACATCTCGATAGCCGGCTGCTTCCTCCCGAGCCCTCAGCTCGAGGACGGCGTTGCTGACCGGACGGGATTCGTCGGCCGTGTGACGAGCGTGGATCCGTAGGGAAC
>Ga0255047_10001948_pt1 | contig 14175 bp, 33 predicted proteins | sample JV7_2_1_MG_FD_183640 | JGI IMG/M metagenome (GOLD analysis project Ga0255047, IMG submission 183640) | Seawater microbial communities from Jervis Inlet, British Columbia, Canada - JV7_2_1 | ecosystem: Environmental > Aquatic > Marine > Inlet | place: Canada: British Columbia | collected 2016-10-06
TTAGAGCTTTCAGATATTACATACGACATAACAAACAGCGAAGGAACAACAATAATAACAGGCACAGAAGCAGCACAAACAAACGTTACCGAGGTGTTGCCAGACATTAACTTCACAGACAGTAACGGAGTAACAACACAAGAGCCAAGCGGAAAAGATTTAGTTTGTACACCAGCGGGAGCGGTTATAGGTTTGCCGATAATGAAGACAGGACAAACAACGTCCTATGTTTCTGGTGATGATGGAGAAACGCAGGAGGGTAGAGAGGTGAATTTCACTACATTAAACGGAAATAATCCTTTCGGTAACACTAACCGATTCACAGACACAACAGGAGGGCAGACCTACACTAACACTATTGTAATTGATTGGTCAACGTATAACCAAGATAACGGGGACGTATTAGGCTATCAAACCAACTTTGTTTTGACTCCCGCATACACCACATTTGCAAACTCCAAAGCAGCCTGCGATGCGCTAACGATTGACGGTTTTTCTGATTGGAGGCAATGCAACTGGAACGAACTATTTAACGTTTGTAAGATCAGTAAAAATGCGCTTAATTACGCGCCATTCAATTATACGTCCGTTAATATTTTTTGGTGTAGCAACACTCTGACAGCAGCAGAAGGATTAACGTTTAGACCTGATAACTTTACAGTAACTAAACCTAACCTTGGCGGTAATTCTGGAAGACCTTTTCCCGTGAGAACTTTTAATTGGAATGGAACAATTTTAACATAAACAAATGATAACAAACAATTTTATAGCAGACGATAACAGTGTAATTTGGATGGATGGGGCGTATATTAATTCCGCAACTCCTACGCCCAATAATTTTTATAGTGTCTCTGACCCGATAACGGTCGAACCTAACCAAGAATACACGCTAAAAATAGGCGCGTTTGGGTTAGCTTGGTACGATCAAGCGGGAACTTTTATTTCTATGTCTGGTAGTCCTTCCGATTCGCTCACGATACGCACCGTTGTGTCTCCTGCGAATGCTGTTTCTTGCGTTGCTTCAATTAGCATAGGGGAAAAGGAAGAGTTTGTAATGTACGCGGGTGGGGATTTCTATTTGAAGACTCAGATCGACGGTGTAGACATTATAGAAGATGACAAGTATTGGGCTAATAAAAAGATAGCTTGGTATGGAACTTCTATTCCTAACGGGTTCCCGAACCAAACTAATCAAAAAGAATTTGCATACCCTAATTTAGTAGCAAAAGAATTAGGGTGCGACATACAGAACTACTGTATTTCTAGTGGTAAGATCAGATTGAACGACACGCAAGGTAGCCCAGTAACAACAACAGGGCAATCGTTTACAAATTTAAGCGCATTAGACAACTACCAAACACGAATGCTTAATTTGATAGGTACAGACTTGGAGCCTGACTTATTTGTGTTTGACTATGGTGTTAACGATTATTCTACAGACCCTACAGATATTGATAACGTATCTGGATACGACTTCACAAGTGAAGATTTAAATACTTTTTTAGGGTCGTACAACGTAGTGTTAAAAGAGTTATTTAACTCAAAGCCAACAGCGAGAGCAATTCTTTTAACCCACTATTCTGATGATGACCACGCGAACGGTAAAGGATATTGGAAAAAGCTAAACGATTTAATTATTGCTATTGGTAATCATTGGGGCGTACCAGTTCTTGATTTACGTAAGTTAACAGGCGTTAGGAATGCAAATGGAGTGAATAATATTCCAGATTATTGCCCTGACTTTTTACACCCTGCAAGCGATCCAGAGAAAAAACTAATCAACGTTATCACTAGACTGTTAAAACAGTTCATTCTTGATGAAGTTGCACACCACGACATTACAGAGGAGGTTGTTGTTGATACAACACCAGACGACACGACGGACACAACAGATAACACAGACACAACAGATAACACTGGTGGAGTTCCTGTAGTTCGTTCTACAGCCATGTATATGAAATCGGGGCAACAACAATCATTTGTTAGCGGCGACGCGGGAGACGCGCAACATGGAAGGGATAACGATTTCCTTACGTTAGATTCACCGCCCGTACATGATGATGGAACAGGTACTATAAATACAACTACGAATAGATTCACCGATGAATTAGGAGGGCAGGATTACGTTACAGGCATAGTAATCGATTGGAGTTCATGGAATGGATCACAAGTAGCTGGATGGCAGAATAATGTAAGCCTTACATCTTCATACGTGGCATTCGATGTAGCTAAACAGTTTTGCGATTCATTTACTTTGGGTGGTTACTCAGGGTGGCACCTTCCAAGCTTTACTGAGTTGATAAATATTTGCGCGGTGAAGTACCACTGTTTGAATTACGCGCCATTCAATAGCACTGCTATCAATTTCCTGTGGGCGAGTAACACATTGTCCGACACGAAAGGTATTAGAATTCGTCAAGACACATTTGAAATACATAGCACCGTATCTTTAACAGCGAACAGCGCGAAGCCTTTCCCGTGTAGATACTTTTCACTTTCATTAAATAATCAATTAACATAAATAAACATGGAGTTAACTCTAAAATCAGAAGATCAAGAAGTAAAAATTAACGTGGTAAACGCAACAGTTCAGCAAGTAATCGACGCGATTGAATCAGTAAGCGAAACCGTTGAAATCACTGAATGGGTGGGCGCACGACCTAAGAAATAATGAGATTCAGATACGCTTATACAAGTAAGACAATTAGCAGATTCGCTACCACACTATTCTTAGTGACGGTGGCGGCTGTTAACTGCTTTATACTACGCATGATTTCTTGGGTAGCTTATGACCCTGCAATTTCTTCTAAAGATCAAGATTACGTGTTTGACTTAATGGCCATTAGTGAACTATCATTTGTACTGGCTGCATTTGCTTTGACTTATTTGATTAATCCTTACACTAAATTAGCGGCTATTGTTAGGTCTATTTTTAGGGTTATTATGTTCGCCACTTTATTCACAACAGGAAAAGAACTAGCAGGTATAAACACCACGAATGCACCGTTTGAAGCTTTGTTATTTAGTTTGGTTATATTAACGGTAGGTTTTTTCTCAGCTAAAAGAATTAAAAGATGGCAGAAGTAAAAGAGGGAATAGTAAGCAAGCTTATAGACAAAGCAGGAGAGCAAGGATTCTCCTTTATTGTTATGGGCTTTGTTTGCTGGGTTATGTATAGCATGATTACCCAGAACAACGAAGACACACGAAAGGAAATTGAAGCCACTAGAGACGAGTTCAAGCAGCTCAGAGAAGACTATAAAGACTGCATGATGTACAATAGAAATTTTTACGAAAAAAAAATCAACGAAAATGACTGAGATAATTAAAAAGCAACTAGGCGAAAAGCCGTCCACAATGAAGGTTATTCTATTCTGTTTAAAGGCAGCAAGCGGAGCGATAGGGTCAGCAATGGTGATCGAACAATCACACCCATACTTAGCAGTCGGAGTGCTTGCGATTGGCGTGGTATGCGATCAAGTAATTACGTTATATAAATGGGATAATAAATAGCTTATGAAACTAGAACTCAAACGATTTCACGACAACGGAGACACTACAATGGGTATATTCTTTATTGATGGTGTTGCCCAATGCTTCATGATAGAAGATGAAGAAAGAACCAAGAAAGTATGGGGTGAAATGCGAATTCCTAACGGTACATTTTTCGTTTCGCTACGTGCCCAAGGTGGATTTCATCACAGGTATAAAAAGAAGTACGGACAAAAAGACGGTATGTTATGCATCCATAACTTTGCTAATTGGAAAATAAAGAAAGACGACATCGAATTTCAATACGTGCTTATACATATAGGTAATAGTGACGAAGATACAGCAGGGTGTTTACTTCCTAATACCTCAGTATCATTCGGAAATATGAGAGGAACAGGAAGCACGTTAGCATACAAAAAGATATACCCCAAGATTCACGAAGCATTAATGAAAGGTGAGAAAGTTACCATTGAAATAACAGACATAGAAGGATGAAACTAATACTAATCTTACTGCTATCATTCAACGCCATATCACAGGACACTATACCGTGTGACATGACACGCCAACAGTCACGCCTATACTTCGGAGTACTGTCCGAACGTGTAAAGCTTGAAAAAAGAAAAGCAGAATTAGCAGACGCACAGCACAAAAGAGACAACACTAAGGAGTTAAAGTTCCTGCGTTACGAATATAGATCATTCAAAGCCAAGATAAACAACGTTAGAGACTCGTTAAGCAATGCTCACACGCTTGAAATGTTAATCGAAAGCAACCGCAACAAAGAAGTAATAAAGACGCTTAGAAACGAGTTAACAGCATCAAGGAATGCGTACAAGCTATTAAAGAAAGAGTCGAACAAGAAGGTTAACGCGAATATTGTTTGGGTTATTTGTGGAATTCTTGGAATGTTGATCTTGATTTTGTTGCTAAAGTTTAAGAAATAATACGTACATTGCCACACCCACACATTTTCTTTGTGTGTTTCATATCGTTTTTAAGCCTCGTTTATTCGGGGCTTTTTTTGGTTTTACCACTCATCATTTGTATTTACCGTTCATCACAATTGGCGTTTTAAAACAGTATACTTAACGTATCTTTGAAGAAACAAAAATAACTATGGAATTTTACACAGTAGAAAACAAGCATTTCACAGACATTAACTTAGCTCTTTGCGAATCAGCTAAGACAGGATCAAAGGTAATAACCAACGAACTATCTGAGTATACAGCGGAGATCGACCAAATAAACAGGAATCAATTGGTAATAAACGACGAGCAAACAACGGAAGCACTACACGTGTTTGAAGTAGATACGTCACTAGAAGATGACGAGCTAGGCGACGAGGTTGTTGGCGAATATGTCGCTGTAAAGAAGGTGACTATCTACGGAAAGGACGTTGATAAGATCAAATTCACAAAGGAGTTTGAGCAGGACATTGTGCGTTCAGCAGAAATCGGATGCGAGCAAATAATGAATAACCAATAAAGACATGGAAGAAAACGACAATTTAAAACTGTGGAGATCAGTCGAGGAAACCGACCCAAACCACACAAAGAAAGTAACATTCGGTGCTAACTTCACAAGCATAAACGCAACGTATCAAATAATGAACGCCACAGAGCAGTTTGGTACGTATGGGAATCTGTGGGGCATTGAGTCGATCGATTACGAATATATCAACCTAGACCTAGGGCAAATAATGGTATTAGCTAAAGCGGTGTTTAGATACCCGATAGATGGAAACTTGATAGCGACATTCCCGATTAGCTCTACAATCATGATGCAAGAGTATTCGAAGAAATGGGAGTCTTTAAAAGTCGATGATGAGTGGGCAAAGAAGATCGAAACTGACATTACAACAAAGGCATTATCAAAGCTTGGTTTTAACGCTGATGTGTTTCTGGGAATGTACGATGATAATAGGTATGTAAACTCGTTAAAAAAGAAGTACGCAGAAGAAGTTCCACCCAAACCATTACCGAAGATAAGCGAAGATAACTTTAGTAAGTATCTAGAAGCTATTCTAAAAGGCGCAAAAGACAAGCAAGGCGAATTAATAACTATCGACTACCTAAAAGCGCGTCACACATTGACAGCGGAGCAGGAGTTGGAACTAACACAAAATTAGATATGAGTGTTATACAACAAGCATTAAACAATCTCAGAGAAAGAATTCACGATACCAACCAAGGAAAAAGCGCGCACTGGTATTTAAACAAGTTAATTGACGACCTAGAAGAATTAAAAGCTGTGGAAGAATCTAATATTACTGATGCATATAACGCAGGAGTGGTTGACGGGCAGTTAAAACTAACACAAAATTAGATATGGATAAGGTAGAAAAAAAGTACTGGTGTCGAGGCGAGGCGCTTGATTTATTATTCGATAATGGCATAGTTAAGTGCTTCTCAAATAAAGATCATGATCATTGTATTATCACTGATAAAGAATCAAATGTTATGTTTGAAATTCACGCGGATATGTCGCAAGGAATGGGATACATGACACTAACACAAGATTAATTATGAGCACTATACAAAAAGCACTAGACAATCATGCGGAGAGATTGCACGACACCAAACAAGAAAGGAGTTCTTACTGGTACTTAAATAAGTTGATTGATGATTTAGAAGAATTAAAAGAAGTGGAACTTCAGAATATTACCGACGCGTATAACGCAGGAGCAGAAGAAGAGAACAAACTAAGCGATTAGATATGTCATTAACAACACAGGAATTTTTCTCGTCACTAGAAGAAGGAGAGCAGTATATAAGCTGCTTTACTTCCGAAGAGTTCTACAACATGATACCGCAAGAGATACGCGATAACATGTTAGTAAACGAGATCAGACAGATAAATAATGAACTTCAAAGCGATCCTATTCACCAAGCTTTAAAGAAGGAGTACGGGAAAGCAAAGAGAGAATTAAGAAATTACGAGTATAAAATAAATCAGAAATTATGAAACTAACAGGAAAATGCGAGCAGGAATTTGAGAAGTGGTATTGTGAAGTTTACAAACCATCATCAAAATTAACAGATATTAATTGGTATTACTTCTACGTTAAAGATAACTTTGAGGTAATGACTCCTTCTGAAAAATGGGGTGTTTACGTTGACTTCTTTGATAATGTAGGGATAATTATTGAACTTGACTGCGGAAATTTAAGACACTCTGATGAAGAGCGTGTTTATTTCCAGTCTGGAATACGAGGTCATAAATTTTCAGATGTAAAAGACACCCGCCCAGAAGCCCGAACAGCAGCAGTCGAAAAAGCAGACGAAATTTTTAATAATAGATAGATATGAAAAAGATAAGCACACTTTTCAAAAAAGACCCTAATGATTTAGGGAGAGTGATAAACGAAATAAACCCAGTTAACGAATGGGCGTTAACTTACGGGATGCCTACCCGTAAATTTGACGGCACAAGTTGCGCTATCATCAATGGCGAACTTTACAAAAGGTATGACGCAAAGAAAAACAAGAAAGGAGTAAAAAAACCTATCCCAAAAGGCGCGATTCCTTGCCAAGGCGAAGACAGTATAACAGGACATCATCCACACTGGGTAAGATGTGACGAAATGGATAGCTCCGATAAGTATCATTTTGAAGCGTTTCATTTACTTGAAAATAAAAAAGACGGTACATACGAATTGTGCGGTGAAAAAATTCAAGGCAACCCAGAAAAGATAACGGGGCATAAGCTAATTGAGCACGGTAAAGAAGTGTTAAATCTACAAGGTAATTCCTTTGAATATATTAAGCAGTATTTAATTGATAATGATATCGAAGGAATTGTATTTCATCACATTCACGTTCATGCAATGTGCAAGATTAGAAAATCAGATTTCGGAATTAAAAGATAAGCTATGAAACTAACGAACAAACAAAATGCAACAGCAACTATCAACCACTTATTCAATGTGGTTAATCAAAACTACGCTATGAAATCCCTAGTGTTTGTAAAGCATTTAGGACACACTAGAAAGGCTGTGGCTAAAGAGTTAAAGATAAGCGTTAACCAAGTGTCAACACTGCTTAATTCAGTTAGCTATATGCGCTTAAACGACAGTGTATTTAAAAGCAATTACGACCACTGTATTAATTCAGTTGAAAAGTACATAGTTAACGATAGAATTACACAACATAGAGCAGAAACAAAAAGAGTATTAACGAGGTTATATAACTAATTATAGCTATCTTTAATCCGTAGTGTCGGAGCTACATAACGAAACTTTTTAAATTCCCTTTGGTGATGAGCCTCCGACCTCTGATCCAAGGGGTTTTTTATTTATCAATAGTTTACTGGTATCTTAAAACCTTTATTATTATGGCAAAATTCGATTTAAAATTTATAGACTCAGAAGAGTCTTCCAGAAGGATTTCAGTATCCGAATTTGAAGGTAAAGAAATAAGTATAACTATCAATACCTCTTCAGAATTTAAGCGTATTTACTTAGACAAATCAACAGCTATTAAATTCGCTAAGACATTACGCACTGAGATTAACAAAATAGAGGACTAATGGCAGAGGGAAAAAAATCAGTCCTTCTCTATTGTGATTTGTTATTTACAGTCGAGAAAATGGACGACGAAACAGCGGGTAAATTCTTTAAACATTACTTGAATTACATCAATGACAATGACCCTATAACGGATAATTTAGTCGTAGACATTGCTTTCGAATCGGTAAAACAGAATTTAAAACGCGACTTGAAGAAGTGGGAGAAACGCGCAGAAGCTAGTCGTAGCAATGGAAAGAAAGGGGGTAGACCTAAAAATCCTAAAAAACCTACTGGGTTAATTGGAAACCCAGACGATCCTAGAAAACCTGTAACAGATACAGTAACAGTAACAGATACAGTAACAGATAAAGTAATACCAACCTTAGCAGCTTTTGTCGCTCATGCCGTTAAACGTAAACCAAATGTATGTACAAAAGATGTTGAGTTAAAATATTACGCTTGGATAGATAACGATTGGAGCATAAACAGAAAAGGAGTTAAGCAACCTATAAAAAATTGGAAGTCATCGTTAACAAATACGATCAAGTATCTAAACGAGCGATACAAAGATGTTCAGCCACCTATTAAAGAAACTATAGAGGAAAGAATTAAGCGATTAAACAACGAAGCTAAAGCGGGTGGATGATGGATATAATAAAAGAGAACGAGATAAGAGAGCGTGTAAGGGATTATTATCACACGGGTGGGGGTAGTACATTCTATTTAGGTTTTAATTCGTTAGGATCGCTCTATTCGATAAAAGAAGGGGGTTGTACTGATTGGAGTGGATTGCCTGGTAGTGGTAAAACGGAAGTATTATTAGATTCTTTAAAGTTTTGTAGTAAATATTACAAGCATAAACACCTTATCCACATGCCTGACGCTGGAACAGTGGAGGAAGTTATAGGAAAGCTTATTCATAAGTTGTCAGGAAAGCAGTTTGAGCAATTCTATTTTGATTCTGACGGCAATAAATGTTTGATCGAGGACAGGGTTACAGAGCAGGAGATGGAAAGGTTGTTGCCTATTGTTTTAGATTACTTTAAAATACTCGATCCTAAGAAATCAAACAACTCTAAAGCATTAACACCAAAGGAGTTTTGGCAATTTTCGGTAGACAATAAAAAAGAGTTGGGTATATTTTCTGCTGTGATTGATTCTTGGAATTACATGAAGCATGACACGGGAGCTTTAAGGTATGATCAATGGCTCGAAGATACATTATCATTTAGAAATGAATTAGCTGAAAGAAATGATTTACACTTTCATACAATCATCCACCCTAAAAGCGGAAAGAAGGTAGAAGGCAAAACACAAATGCCAGACATGCATGATTTAAAAGGGGGGTCAGAGTGGGCGAATAATGGCAAAACTATTATTATAGTTCATAGAGAATTTGGTAGTACTGTAACAGATGTAAAAGTTAACAAGGCTAAACCTAGAATAGTAGGAACTCAGGGTGTAACTTCACTGCAATATGATTTAAAGGTTGGTGCATTTTATGAAATGGTTCACGGAAAAAAGAAGTTTGCAGAGCCTAAAGCAGTGATCCAAAACAATAGTTTAAATGGATTTACAAACAATAACTTTTAATAACATGAAAGCAACGATAAACATAAAGCCATTAAGCGTTAACCAAGCTTGGAGAGGTCGGAGATTTAAGACTGATAAATACGAAAGTTACGAAAGGGATTGTTTGTTATTGCTTAAAGCTATGAGTGTTCCAGTGCCTCCGTATGAGCTTCGTTTGTCTTTTGGATTCTCGAATTACCTTAGCGATATTGATAACCCTATGAAACCGTTTATTGATATTCTGCAAAAGAAGTATGGGTTTGATGATAGGGACATATTAAGGATAGTTGTTGATAAGGTTATGACGGATAAAGGCAAAGAGTTTGTTTCGTTCGAGCTTAAAACAATTGATTTACCACTCATCAAGAAAACCAACCGCTCATCACAAAACGGTTTGTTATGCTTTGAGTGTGACGTATATTTGAAGAAAACAAAAAGATATGGAAGCAAAAGTAGTATATAAAAACGGATGGAAATTAATTCTCCCTCAAACAGGAAACGCCCCTTTATTATTTATGGAATGGGTATCTGATTTCGATAGTGGTAAATTACCAATACAATGTATAAACGATAAAGACGATTCTTTTAGTATTGTGTTAAATCTACCAAAAGAAGGATATGAAGAAGTAGTAGAGTATATAAATAACAATCTTTGAAGAAAACAAAAATAATATGGAAAAAGAAGAAAGTGATTGGTGGGTATTAATGCCTGTACTTATCGTTTCGTTAACTGGGCTGATTATTATGTTGGCTTTATTGTGTATGCCTTGGCGTAGCCAGCAAAAGAAGCAACCACAACCAGCAAAGCAAACACAAGAACGCGACACGGTAGTTACCTTCCCTCCTGACACGTTGGTTTACCCTAGCGGTGCAACAGGTAGTTTGAGGTTCGATTGGGAGACAGGAGAGAAAGGTAAATTAATAGAAAAATAAAGTATGAAGACGCCACATTTAGACAATGAAATAGAAAGACTTTTCTTATTAGAAAGAACTAATGATTTAAGCGAGTACGGAAAAGAATTAATAACCGAATACAAAGCAATAAAGAAAGCATTGAGTTTACACAGCATTAGTTGCTGCGAATGTAAAAACTTACCAAAAGGAGAAGTCGCAATAAGTAGTAAAGCACTAACTGATCCAAACTGGAAGGGGAATTAATAACGGAAAAATAGATAATTATGGATCATGATTTAAAAATATTACCTCAATACTTTTTAGAAGTTAAGAGTGAAAATAAAACATTCGAATTGAGGGAAGATGATAGAGATTATAATGTAGGGGATAATTTAAGGCTACTCGAATTTGATTACGGAGAATATACTGGCAGAGAGTGCAACAGAGAGATAACCTACATCCTTAGAGATGTTGAGCAATATGGTCTTAAACGAGGGTTTGTTATTCTAGGTATGAAATAATGGATATGACAAAGAAAGCATTTGAAAAATGGGCTATTGAAAAATATAGCTACGAGTTTACTATCCATAACGGTTCGCTTAAATGGTACGGCCATAGTTTTTGGGAGTTGGAAATTGACATAACTAAGGAGTTAATTAAAGAGTTTAAAGATGACGTTCGATAAGCCAACATTCCAAAAACCAGACTCCGCAATAATAGCCGATATTGATACGTGGGACATCTACCAAGGTGGGTGCAAGATCGGAACAATGTTAAAGACTGATACGGAAATACACCTCGAAGTTATGTATAACAAGCACGTGTTAAAGCTATCAGAGCGCACATCGGTTATGACCATAATAGAAATGCATTATACAAAGCTAATGTTACACGTGTTGAGTTCGGTTAAAGAGTGTGAAGTTAAGGAGGTAAAGGATAGGATTGACAGGGTAACAGATGAAACCAACGGCAGATGGTGTCCTGAGTATAAGTTGAAATCGTTGGGTGACATGGAAATAAAAGAATGATATGGAAGCAACAGATTTAAGAATTGGAAATTGGGTAGCACTGAAAGAGCAAACTAAAATACACCTTCATCAAGATTGTGAAATTTGGGCTGATTTTGAAAACAAAGTTACTATAATAGAAGGAGGGGAGGGAGGCATGGTACATCTTTGGGTGGATAATCAGCATGTAGAATTCGAATATCACGAAATTGAACCAATCCCGCTAACCGAAGAGTGGTTGATTAAGTTTGGGTTTGAAAATTACGGTTTTTTATTTTTAAGATATTCAATTGAAAACATTTTAGTTGTAGATCTTGAAGATTTTACTTCTGGAATAAATGAACATGATGTATTTTGGCTTTTAAATAAAGATATGTTGTACGTCCACCAACTACAAAACCTATACTTCGCCCTAACAGGTAAGGAGCTAACCATTCATAAAGCTATTTAACCACTCGTCACAATTACAACGTATAGACGGAATTGAATGTGTAACTTAGATAAAAAAAAGATATGAAAAAGAAAGATTTAAAAACAGGTGATAAGATTACTTACAGAGGTGGAGATGAAAGAATAGTGATCCTCAATACGAGGTTTAAGGATTCGTTATATACCCTAAGCGGTGACTACGGTATGAGTCTTAATTCGCTTAATGATGATTTAACCTCTTCAAGAGGACTTAAAGCTTTTAATGTAGTTAAAGTTGAATCGTTATCATGCTTTGTAAACGCACCTTTTTCTACTAATTCTGACTACAAAACAATCTGGGAGCGACAAAACGAACAGCACATTGAAATACAAAAGGAATTAAACGCTTTAATGGATAAAGCTAAAGCAGCTGGAATGAATGTAACTATAACAATTGAGTAAACACGCCCCCGACATCATCAACTCGCTATTAACGTAGCGGGTTTTTGGTGGTATAAAAAGTAAAGAAATGAAAGAATTCAAAGGAAAATATACAGCCATGCTATCCGTTAAAGATCGAAGAGGTGAGGGTTACGTTGATAGCTTCTTAACCACGAACGACAAGGAAGAGGCGTTGAAATGGGTTGATGATGTGCGAACGGAAAAAGGGCTGTCAAAAGGTAGCTACTTTGGTGGGGAGCATAGATTCTTTAATGATGCTGATACGGTTAGTTTGATTTGTAACTTTAAAGTGAAGTAGGATGAAAAGAGAATTAAGCACAGAGGAAATGGTTTACGCACTAAGAATAAGTAATCCAATGTTTGTCAAATATACAGTTAAAGAGTTCATGAAATTCTGTAGCGTTGGAGAGTTTGAGATAGTTAAGAAGACACGAAAAACAGAAATATGCTTCAACAGGCAAATAGCTTGCGTGTTCGCTTTGGCTCAAGGGTTAACGCTTAAAGAGGCAGGTGATGTGCTAGGGGGTCTTAATCACGCAACAGTAATTAACGCGGTTAAAAAGGTTTACTATTCAGACCTATACGATTCTAATTTGCATAAGTATATGTCTATATTTAAGGATAGTATTAGCGGAATGTTTAGAGGGTTCTCAAGCGAGGTTGCTTGTAGTGCCGTTAGTTTAGAGTATAATTTTCACAATCAAAATAAATAAATATGAGTTTTAAGTTGAAAGGAACGGTAGTAGTAGTAAAAGATACTGTTCAAGTGTCGGATAAATTCTCAAAGCGAGAGTTTGTAGTTAATGATAATAGCGGTATGTACCCTCAGGATATCTTATTCCAATCTACGCAGGATAAATGCAATATGTTAGACGGTGTTAATATCGGTGACGAAATCGAAGTGTCGTTTAATTTAAGAGGCCGTGAATGGACAAGCCCGCAAGGGGAGGTTAAGTACTTCAATACGTTGGAAGCTTGGAGAGTTGATGGCGGTGCTATGCCAGAAGTTCAGCCAGAAATAGATAACGACGATTTACCATTTATCTAAACAAGATATGCTCGACAATCTAAATAAATACTACGGATATGCTAGAAAAATAGCTGGCGACTTAGGTGAAGATCTATTGCATTATCTAATAGCTGAAAAAGGATTGATCGAGAAAACAGTAAAGGTACACCCTAACGCGGTGGATAGGTATGTTTATACTTCGCTTCTAAGGACGTTTACGGATAAGGGTGGTATGTTTTATCGCTCTTATCTTAAGCCGTTGAGAGAGCCTATTGAAATAGATGACACGCCTACTAAAGGTTACGACTCTATAGCTATGCATACTATATTACTCAAGCTAGAGAATGAAGGGTATAATTTAGAGGTGAAGGTATTCAAGGAATGCTATTTGTTAGGTCGGTCGGAGTTGTCTTTTTCGAAACGGTCGGGTACTGATTATAGAGTTATTAGAAAAATGTGTAAATTTGTTAAAGACGAAATAAAAAAAAGATATGTTATTGAATTGGATTAGTCTAGAATTAGACATTACAGCAGCGTTAACCGTTTGGTTCGCGGTGTTTATTATCAACATGAAGTTTGCGTTAGGTTATTGGACGCGCAGGCTATTGAGAATCAAACAAACGAAAGGAATTAAGTTATTAGACTGCGTGCCGTGTCAATCGTTTTGGATTGCTTTGGCGGTGACGTTTAATCCCGTTGTGGCTATGGCGGTTTATTTAATGGCTGTTTTAAGTGTAAAGAAATAGATATTGAAGAGTAATCATAAAACTTTGCGGTCAGGGTTTAGTGACTGCCCGAATGGGAGCGGTTTTCAGCGGTTC
>Ga0255047_10001951_pt1 | contig 14155 bp, 20 predicted proteins | sample JV7_2_1_MG_FD_183640 | JGI IMG/M metagenome (GOLD analysis project Ga0255047, IMG submission 183640) | Seawater microbial communities from Jervis Inlet, British Columbia, Canada - JV7_2_1 | ecosystem: Environmental > Aquatic > Marine > Inlet | place: Canada: British Columbia | collected 2016-10-06
GCCGAATATGTCAGCCAGATTATCAACCCTGGACTCAAAATCAATCTGGATTTTGGCCCGCTGCTCTCCCAATTCACCGGAAAGCGTGAACGACTCCTTGAATCCCTCCCACTGTTCCCGCAAGGTTCCAATCTTCTTGGCCTGAGCTTCTGCGGCGGCGGCTATCTTTGCTAGTTCGTCAGCAGGTAGTTTCCCCAGAGCTTCCCCGGTTTTGTCTACCTCTTCTGTGGCGTCTGCGGCTGAATTTTCGATTGACGAAAATGTTTCTTGTATCGTGTCGCCAACCCCGGCCCAAATCGATTTAATATCTTTGGCCGAAGCTGCTTGAATCTGCTTGACGGTTTCGATTTCCTGAGCCACACGGGCACCAGCACCGGCGAAACCTTCAGCTATTTTGTTACCGATATTGGAAAAATCACCTGTCAAAAGTGAATTGATGGCAGAACCGATCCCGCTGAACACCTCTTGCACAATACCACCCAATGACCTTAACTTTTCAATCATAATCTGGGCGGCTGTTTGCATTTTCTCGAAGGTAACGAGTACAACACCCGCGACAATTTGAAAACTACTTTGAATCTCTAGCCACGCCTGCCGGAAACCGATTGTCTCTTTCACCAGCAGAGCCAATGCACCGATAGCAAGCGGCACCCAAACAAGCGGATTTAAAATCATTGAAGCATTCAAGGCAATACTCGCAGACAAAGCCTCAATCATAGACAGTTTCAGCACCACGAATGCAGCAGCCATCGCACCCAAAACAATAACATTATCGGAAACCAGCCGGAACACTGAAATAATGGATTGACCCCACGCGGAAAAAGTGTCGGCATTATCCTTGACGAATTGGCCAAATGTTTTCAACTGGTTAGCCAGGGCAGATAACGCACCTTTGAAAGTCTGCATCAAGGAAACGTTTCCGGTGATGGTTCTTATAAGCTCAGTCCCAATCTGGACAATATCTCGCAGAGCAGGTGATACGTCATTGAAAATCGATATACCCAACTCCTGCATTGCGCTCTTGAATTCGGCTGTGTCACCAGTCAGGTTGTCCATCTGGATTTTGTACATCTCGGCGGCTGTACCGGCAGAATCAGCAAGCGCACTCAAAGTAGAATCAATTCCGATTTTGGCATCTTGCGAAATCTTGATCGCATTAGCAATATTGACCGCGTAATCTGACCCGAAAATTTGTATCAACTTTGCCCGGTTCTCATCAGAAGCCAGCCCAACATCATCAAGCCGCTTTATAATTTCGGAAAATTCAACTTTCGACGGGTCAATTTCCGACAACGACAGGTCAAACGAAAATATAGCCTCCGCGCCTCGCGCCGATGGATTAATCAGTGATTTCATCATCGAACGTAAGGCAGTACCCGCCCTGACACCAGTAGCGCCAGCATTAGAGAAGAGGGCCAATACTGAGACAGTTTGTTCCAGACTCTGACCGACTTCTGAAAACAAGGGGGGTGCCTTGCTCATTGCCGCCACTAATCGCTGGGCATCCAGGCTGGAAACGTTCATCGATTTCGCAAAAACATCAGTCACCCGTTGAGCTTCTGACACGTCAAGTTGAAAAATCTTCAAAGTCTGACTCGTAAGTTCAGCGGCTGTGGCCATCGACCGGAAAGCACCAGCGCCTGTCAGGTTCAGAACATCGTCAATTGTTTCTATGGCCTGAGCCACATCGAAACCCGTCTGTACCAGCAATTGTAACCCTTCAGCCGATTCTGTCGCGGAGAAAGCAGTTGACGCACCTAACCGCCGGGCGGTCTGTTCAATGGCAGACATCTCATCGGGTAGAGCGCCCGATACAGCGCTAATTTTCGACAAAGTAACTTCAAATTCAGAGCCGACAGTAATCAGCGCTTTCATCGGGATAGCAAGTGTGCGGAGTTGGGAAGCGGCGAATGAGATAGCCCTGGACCATGAATTATATTCAGAGCGAAGAGCCCGTATACCTTTTTCGTTCAGTTCGGCAGCGTCTTTCATATTACTACGGAGGAAGTCCGAATATTTTCTACTCTTTTTCCCGGTGTCTACTATTTCATCACCAAGTTCGTCAAATCCATCTTCGAGATGGTCAACAGAAACAGCCAGCGATTCAACGACCGGTACACCGCCCCGAAAGGCCCGGATAAGCTGGTCAAATTGATTCTGCTCAATCTTGACAGTATCCCCCATCTTTTGGGCTTGCTGCCGTAAATCCTTGAAACCCTCGCCAATCCTGATCATACCGCCGAATTGTTGCGGCTGGAATCGGATCGAGTCCAGGGCAGCTCGCGTCAATTTCGCGGTTGCTATCGCATCCTGAGCGAACTTTTCGATTGACGCGGAGGCAGCTTGCATATCCCTCTTGAGCTTGTCCAGGTCAAGATTTATTTTGAAGTCGATTTTTAACGGCCTGATTGCCATCTATTCACCTTTGAAAAAAGCCCTGGCCCGGTTTGACGGACAAGGGCTTAATATTTGGAAAGTATTCTTTTTAATTTTGAAATCTCGTTGACAGTATCCCGATATGCTTCTGAGCTTTTATCTTTGATTCGTTGGGCCTGTTTCCCCAACATTTCAATATTTTGCTCTATCTCTTTTTTGTTATTTTCCCGGAAAACAGATAGTTGATAGATGATAGATGAAAATCTCTTTTTCCAGAAAGATGAACCTGTGATACCTTTTTCAGCGAAGTATATTTCCCAATTCAGGAAGATTTCAGAGTATTTGGCATCATTTCCGTCACCATCTCTGACACCATCTGCTGAATCATTTTCTTCTTCATATCCAGAGTTTTGAATTCTTCCGAGTTCAGCCCGGAAACTTCCAAAAAATCAGCCCATAAAGCCAATCTGTCACCGAGGGTATCATGGGTGTAGTGGTTGTTCGGGTCAATCCCCTGAATCACTACATCATCAAAACCCTGAAGAGTCAAAAACTTGACCATCTCGACAGTACCGAGGCCACCCTCCGCCAATGCGCTTTCGTTCCCGGTGTCCTCGCAGAACTGGACAATCTCAAGGATTGTATCCATCTCAACTTTTTGCAAAATTATTTCTGGCATATTATGCCCTCCTGTGAATCAATCCGAAACCCCGCCACCCAGGAGGGGCAAATTAACGCCCTCAGTGGCGGCGGGGATCGGAAATTATGAAAAGAACAACGTTATTTTTTCCAGCAATTCAGGTTTCGTATCGCTGGAATTGTACGGTATAGATTCCGAATCCATATATGATTGTATTTCAGATTTCAAAGAGGATGCATCCGGCACGGCTACCACAGAGCGTAAATTAACAAATTGCTCATTTGTGACCCAAACTACAGTGTTAGCGGCTAGAACCTCATCCAACACCATACCAGACCCGTCATAGCCGTTTGTGTGCGTTTCGTAGGCCGTCATATACGACTTTGAACCGTCAAAATCCTTGATTGTCGAGTAAGTGCTTGTGGTGCTGTTCGGGATACCAAGATTATTTTCAATCCGGGTCAAAATTTTGGTGAGTTGGGCAGATGTACCAATCAATTTGATTTTCATCAATTAAGCCTCTCTATCAGGTTGGCCATGTGGGTCTGGATGGCTGTTTTCTCAGTGGCGGTCAAAAGTTTCATATAGTAGGCCATCATAACAACATGCGCGTCAAGTTCAAGAGGTGTTAGGTCATCGAGTCGGCCAACATACAATTCGTTGTCATCCCCGATTGTCTCGTTTGTGGCAACCCCAACACCTGCGGTGGCTTCTGCGGTACTGTTCACTTGTAATGTAATCTGACCGGCGCGGTCAACCCTTGCGACAAAATACATATATGCCGCCTCCGGGCTAGGCATGTTCGCCTGAATATTTGTTGTAGTGGCCCCGCTGTCTGAATCCACCACTAAAGAGACTTCACTATCTAACCAGACATAGTAGATATTCCAGCCTGCCGATGAATCACCTTTTGAAATTATTGTTGATACTTTTGTTGCGCCTGTTACATTTGGTTTAAAAACCCCGACAATAGAAAAATCCTCAAGCCCTGGGTCGAGGTTCGCAGGATCGGAACCAATCCCGAGGTCATCAGTATTAGCTTCTTCAAAAAGAGAATTTAAAACGTTGTTTGTTTCGACAGCGGACGGTCTAAGCGTCGATGAACTTTGAGATATATCATTCTCAAGCCCTGACCGGTCAGCGACAGCCGAAATATTGGCACCACTGATTGTCACTTTCGGGGTGTGGGAGAAATCCCAATACCCGCGCAAATCAGAAACCTGAAGGATGGCGTCAAAACATTTCACCTCGCAGACATCATACAGGTCTTTCGTTTCCCGTTCGCCGTCCAGTATGAATTGGAGGAAATCAGAGAAAGTATTTTGAATGATGAACCGGGCCGGAACTCCGAAAACAGCGCAAGCCCAATTGTTATTTTCATCCAAGAGGCCCACATCGAAAGTATCGCATTTTTCGTAGGCTGTTTTCCAACTGGACCACGTCGAACCACTCGCACCCAGATTCGGCAGTGTGATTTGAAAATTGCTATTTTTGTATGATTTCGTACCCAACATCAGCCCGGTTGAATCCCCGACCGTTTCCGAAATCAGAGAGCCATCAACCGCTATTTGTTTGAATTCGGTGTACGGATAATCAAATGTCCATGTACCGGAATCAGTAGCTGAATAAGCCTCAACAACTGTAAACTGCGTATTGTTGACTCGGGTGATTGTTTCGGAGGTCAGTGTATATTCTGTACCGGTAATATCCACCACGTCACCTGTGATCAGATTATGGTCAGCGGTACAGGTAATCAGCAAAAGACCACCACCAGCATCAGCCGCCGCCGAATATCTACCCCCAACCATACGCCGCAGAAAGTGCGGCTCTGTCTGGATATTCCAGGTGTCAGCAGGAATCCCGGTACGTATGAATACGCGGGGTTGTATATGTAATTTGCAAGCCATTATTAGTCCTCCCTATGATGTCAAATCGAAGAATGCCGAGAAGAAAGACGGGGTTGATAGTCTACGCTCGATAATCAATTTGACGTTTGGGTCAGGGGCTATCTGGTCAAAAATAACTCGACCGGATGTCTGAAACAGCAGCCCGCAAATAAGATTGATAGAATCAATCATCATAATATCATACGTACCGCAGTTGTCAATCATTGCTTCCAATGTGTCACGATGTGACACAATATCATTCAAGCTGATCGGGTACGGTTTCGGGGCGGAATAATCAGCCATAGACCCCGCAGGAGGCGCGTATATATTCAGTTCCAGAGAGGCGTCAAAATTACGCGCTGGCCGTAAACCTGTAGCATCAGAAATCAGATCACCTGCGGCTATTGCGAAAGTAGAATCATCGGAGAATTGACCGACACGAGCATAATGGATGTTTTCAAAGGTATTTGTACCAGTAATGAAAGTTGATATGATAGAATTTTTAGCGGAAACTCCGGTAAAATCAGAAATCAATTTATTATCAAACTCACCATCAAGACCGATTTTAGCACCTGTCATGTTCTGCTCACGAATCGCCACAAAATCCCATTGCGCCTGTATTGCACAAGCCATATTGTCACCTCGTTACGCGGTTAGATCAGTCATTGAAAAAATTTGTGATTGTGACGCAATTTTCCGGTCAAGAACCAGTTTGGCGGTCGGCGCTGTAATAACGTCTGTAGTGTCCAGATGACCCGAACATCTACCAATAGCGCAGGCAATCAAGTTTTTTGAGTCTATGAGCAGTACATCAAATTGATTACATCCCCCGACAATAGCCTCCAAGTCTGCGCGATGCTCTAACAAGGTATAACCAGTAATGGCAGCACCTGCGTGGTCGGCGGTCGGGTTTGTATATATATTCAATTCCAGATTGCCGTCAAAATTACGCGCTGGCCGCAGACCTGTTGCATCAGAAATAATGTCACCAGCAACCATAGATAAACTAGAATCGTCAGTAAAAAGCCCTAAACGGATATACTCAGCCGACGCGTTCGTATCAGTGCCAGCATAAGCAGACTCAACCACAGACGAGCCTGCAATAAATGCGGCTTTCGCGGCAGCCTGAGTCGCCGTTCCAAATAATGCAGTTACATTATTTGTCCAGGTGCCCAAACCGTCAATTGTAATTTCGTTGTTATTACCCCGCAATTCTACCCAATCCCATTGCGCCTGTATTGCACAAGCCATGATTATTTCTCCTTATTATGGCCTTATCAGCCGGTTATTATCTATTTCAACGAAAAATTTATTGCCGTATGCTTCTTGAGGGGAAAAGTAATGGTCAAATCTGGAATGTATATCCTCGTGAATTTCCCGATAGTCAAGATTCTGTTTTGCGATATAGCTCTTTGTATCGCAGAATTGCTTCGTCAGTGCCGTTGCTGCAGATGACCACTTCTTGTCTGCTTGAAACACCTCAACCGTACAGACAAAATCAATGATGGTCAGGAATCCCTGTACGCAAGCAGACGTTTTATCTTTTTGGTTGTATATATTTTTGACACCATTCACGCAGATAATCGGGGCGATTGATTTGCTCTCTTTTGGCTCGTCGATGATGTGGAATGCGCGAGGGTTTCCCGTCTGCGTATGCCCGGCGAACAGTCGCCACGAATACGCATCTGTAATGGTATCAGTTGTTTCGATTTCGATTTCAGTATCAGAATTGACAGAGGAAATCGTGTACTGTTTGAAAAATACACCTGTTGGATATACCAAAGAATCGTAGATGGTAATCGGGTCATTGACAGCTAGAGCCGGGTTAGAGCTTTGTACGGTGTTTGTCTGGTCAAAGGTGATGGTCAGTGTCCAGGTGCCCGCAGGTGATTCCACAGCCGCTGAAATAGAGCCGGAAAACAGCCCCACCAGATAATCACGGATGTAGCCGTCCTTGATTGATATGATTTGTGTCGGGTCAGTAATGGCCATCAGATAGCCCCAATCATTGAATCTGTCATTTGTTCGGCGGTTTCCGTTGCTGTGTCCATGTCAGAATCTGAGACATCGAAAAAGCGACGGGGCTCCATCCCGATTCCCTGCTGTATCTGGTATGCTTTTTCTTCGTTGAAGGCGTCACCGGAAAAAACCAGCGAAGCCACAACGGCGAAATCTGAGCCGGAGAACATAGGGCGAATAGAATTTAACATCTTATCCCGAAATCTGAGATTGACCTTGTGTGTCACCAGACCACGTTCTTTTCGTTTATCAATCGTCAGCGGTCGGTATTCGGCGAACTGTTTACCCTCGAAATCTTCACCGTCAGCGGTTCGGGTCAATATTCTTTGTTGCTGTTCTTCAATGAGCTTTTTTGACAATTCCGGGAATAATCGCCGGAATGCGTTTGTAATCTGATTCTCTGCATCATCAAGCTGGTTCTGTATCGTCGGCATCAGGTTTCTTCCCCTCTGAATCACCAAAATAGAAGCCGTACACGTTGGCAATGCTGGCACCAATCACCAGTGACAGTATATTCGACACAAGCTGGATATTGTTCTCTGGAATGTCCTTGAAACACAAGAGCGATAAAATAGAGAAAACAAAAACCACGCTCAAAATTGCGATCCAGCGCCGGGTGTCGGCCTGGGTAATACTCTTCAGCTTATCTATCATGTTATTTCCGAATCTGAAAAACACTCAATCACACCACTCGTCAAATCAACGTCATTGAATTGACCCAGCAGTTCTATACCGGCAGGTACGGTAATCGAATCAAGAACACCGCCGGTATCTGCGATGTTTGTTGTTTCATCCTGCAAATCAGCGAAAACAGTGTCAGTCAATATCCGGATAGCATAGAAGGTGTTGGCCGTGTCCTTAGCTGTTGACGAGTCGAACCATTTTCTTTTTTTTGCGCCAATCATCAATCGTTCAAAGTATGCTGACATTATTTACCTTTTTTCAACGCGGCCAGTTCTTTTTTGATAGCCGCATTGCTTTTTTTCAAGTCAGAAATCTGCTTCTGGATAGATTCGTAATTCGGGACAAGCACATCATTCCATAACTTCATCATTTGCCTGACGTTTCTAATTGTTTTTAACTCCATGATTCAGTACTTCCCCATACTGGAGGTTTTGTGATTTGGATTTCAGGACCACCAGCAAGTTCTGGTGTTTTGTAGACCTTAATCATTTTCTTAGCCCGATCAACCCACCAATCGGACATCTTCTTGATGTCGTCTGTCGATGCCGGATTAAGTTTCCCATCGCCGTATTGGTGGATGGTTGCCTTGACTATTTCCTGTACAACCTGAAATTCTGAAAAGAGCAGTTGCGACACCACCAAAGATGCCAGAGCGTAATCAATGGTATCTTCATCGAAGGTAGATAAGCTGCCCGCTACGTAATCGTCATAGAGGGATTTGGTCCCAATCGAAATCAAATCCCTTTCCGACATCCCGACTTTAGCATCAGTGACGATGGTATCGACATCTGATTCCATCCTCACAAGAAAGTCAGTTGATAATAATGTTCTTACCCGGTCGGCAGCGGCCATCAATTCACCTATGCCACAGCGTCTGTAATCAGGTAGCCCACATCAACAGCGGTTACTTTTTCGTCCACAGATTGAACGACTTTAACGACTTCCCCACCGGTCAACCCACGCGCATCATCCCGACGACGAGTGACGAAATTACCATTCGCGCCACCTGCAGCAGTCCATGAAAAGGTGTAGCCCAGGCTCATAATCCGTTTACCGGGCCGAGGGGCACGGTAAAAGGCCAGTGCTTTCTTTCCCCAAATGCGTGAATAGACAGGAGTTGCCCCGACATTTGCGGAATTATATTTAGCCTTCCCGATGAGGACTGTATCCACATCAAGAATTTCAGCGATGATGCTCGCATTGTTCGCCAATGAGCCGTTGCGGATGAACCGCTCCACGAAATCAGGATGGTCAAGTAATTTTTCATACACATCGTAACCCAAAACCAGTGTGTTAGCAGGAATGAAGGTGCCGTTGATTGCTGTCCTTAAGTCGGAAATAGGATCGGAGTTTGTGTAGTCGTTCCATTGGCTAGTACCTGACAGGGTTACTCCCGTTGTAATCGTAGAAGAACTGAAGACCAGATCGGCTACCCGTTTTTCGGCGATAGCCATATTTTTATCTGTCAGGTCGTTTGTTGAGTCAGACATCAGGTCGAAAACCTCGTCAGCCGACTCAAAATCCTCATCGGGGATAAACTCCTCAAGTGCGTAACCTTCGCAGTCATAAGACCCGTCAGTGGTACCCCAATCAACCTCGACCGCTTGCGATTTGCGACCAATCTTGTTATTTGGAAGGGTAAACCGGTCTTGTTTGTTGTAAATCAGATATTTATCAGACTTCTTCCGGACGGACACCAGCGGCAAAATTTCTTGACCGATATATCGCCCGATAAGTTCGTTTGAGTAGAGGAAAGACAGTTGTGATAGTCTCGCGTCTACGTGAAGCATCGATGTACTTGGCATTTTGATTTCTCCTTAAGCAGTGTTAAATGAGCCTTGACGTAACAGGACAAGAACCTCGTCACCATCAGCACCAGCAGCACTTAAAGTAATTCCGACAATATCTTCATTGTCCGCGTCGGCGGCTTCCACTTTTCCAGTTGTCCCATTCACAGTTACAGGTGTGCCAATAGTCGCTAAAGCCTCAGAAGCGATACATGGAGCAACGCCGGAGACCATTACGTCTACCCTTGCGGCGGCTGCGGCGGCTTCAAGAGCAACACCTACAACATTGGCAGCATTCGCGCCGCCAGGCATTGCGACCTCGCCAGATGTGGAACCGACCAGGACAGCGCCAGCAGTGACGGTGTTACCCGAAGCAACGGAAAAATTCATCGTGATATTGTTAATGCCTTGATAGATTAGAGCCATTATTCGTCACCTCTTTTTTTAAGTAAAATACTGGTGGCCTTCTGGAATCCTTTTGATGTACCCAAATCAAGATTATTATCTTTTGCAATTTGGGCCAGATGCTCTTCTTCTGTTTTCTTTTTCGGTACAGGCGCGGACACTGTTTCAAAAATACCGTTGACAGGTCGCTGGTCAACCATAGCCGCGAAAGTATCAAACGGGATGGTCAATGCACCATTCACAACCTGTATTGAGGATTGTTCATCCAGAAAAGACCTTTCACCGGGTGTCAGTTTCCCATCAGATACAAGATTATCCAGTGCCTGATGGGCGTGTGAAATTTTCAACTTTTTACGATTTTCAGCGGCCTGTGCCTCAAGCTGCTCTATCTTTTCAGCCATCGCCTGATATTTTTCATCAGCAGACGCCTGAGCACCCGAATCGGTTTCGACAAATTCAACCGTTTTCATTTGGGCCTCCATATTGATTAGATTTTGAAAAGTAATTACTCCGTCTATCAGCCCGACACTGGCGGCCTCATCAGCAAGTAGAATCCTACTCTCAAGTCCGGTAATAGTATCGACCGACAAGCCACGATTACGGGCGACGGATTCAACGAAAATTCTGAAAATTTTATTTACTTCATTTTGTAATAGTTCAGCGCCAGAATCCGTCAGCGGTTCGGTTGAGTCAGGGAAAGCTTTTAGTTTCCCGGCCCGGATGATGGTATGCTTCTCGCCGTTGGCCTCAAGGAATTTAGACTGGTCAATGTGAACCTGAAATACGCCAATTGACCCCGCAAAAGTTGTTGATTCTGACACGAAAATCTTATCGGCTGCTGATGCAATCCAGAAAGCAGCACTTGCCCCGAGCCCGTCAATGAATGCTATTATTTCCTTGCCACCACGTGCGTTTTTGATTGTGTTTACGAGGGTTTCCACACCGTCAACATTACCACCAGGGCTATCAATATCAAGGATGATTCGATTCACTTTCGGGTCAGCCAGAGCCTGCAAAAAATCACGCTCAATCAATTGAGTTGATGCACCGCCTGAAATCTGGCTGAAAAGGTTCATCTTTTTGGCAATCACTCCCTGAATCGGGATAATAGCCGTTGAACCGAGCATCTGCACACCTTGCGGCTTGTTTTCCAGGTCAGTATCAAATTCGGCTTTGATAGCCTCGAAATCAACGTCACCGCCTGAAATAGCCCGACGATAGACAGAGATGATAGTCTCAAGTTGCCGCCGCTGGATGGCCCAAATAGAATTGATTGCTTGTAGAACGTAGCTCATTAACTAATCCTGGAATAGACAACCGTATTCATCTAGAACATCGGCTGCCGTGTGGGTCAACTCAAGTCGGATATTATTGTAATGATTCAAAATCATAATAGAAGTAGGGTCAGACTCAGATGATGTGACGTACTCTGTGGACATTTGCGGTCCTACCGCCTCTGTCGGGTCCATCACTTCAAACTGGATATAGTTCCAGTTCGATCCGTTGGCTGATTTCGCCTGGACTTTGAAAGTCAAGGAACCTGCCAAAGAATCAGCAAAAACAGTAAACAACGCCCGTTTGTAGGCAAATGAATCTGTATACATCGCTGTCCCTGCGGAGGTCGGTAGATACGTTGTGGTGCCGGAAAGCGTGTCATTTTGCGTGTCCAGGAAACCAAGGTTGACCTGAGCACCCTGTGACGGGATTGTGAACATAAAAAGAATGCAGATGGTAAATAGAATCTTTTTCATCGTGTGATTCTCCAAATTTGAGCATAAAAAAAAGAACACATTTTTTTGATGTGCTCTTATTAAACTATTTGGTTCTGTTTTCCGCAATATGGAGGGGGAAGTCATTTTTTCAATTGAAACATATACATTTCAATTGAAAAAATATCTACTGTTCCGGCTTAAATTCGTGATAATATCCGTTTTTGTTGGCTGTAGCGTTAGCATCCCGGATGAAAGAAATAAAGAAGGACATCGAGTCCACAAAAATCAACGACCACATCGGATGTATATCTGAAAACAGCACTTTAAGCTGGATTTTTGTAACCCGTTTCTCAAATCCGGGGCACTTCCTGCGGACTGTTGAGTGAGACACCCCGAGAAAATCACACGCCTCTTGCATGGTGTAGGTTTCTTTTGACGGTATCAGATGTGCGGTTTTCACTTGAAAACCTCCCTCATATCATTTAACGATGCCCCTGATTGTTCTGAAAGTACCGTTAATATCGGATTGTCTACTAGAGGTATTTCAAGAGATATTAGTATATTCACATCCGAGGCTATAGCCAAAGCCGCTGAAATCACAGTCAACCAATCCATACATTCTTTTTTCGCCCCGTAAAACAGGCCAATACAGTGGCCGTTGGGACTTCTTAATTCTAAAAAACCCGGTACTTCCTCAAAAACTATATCCCGCCCATTAAAATGAAAAAGACCGTCTTCTGTTCTGAAATATATCATTTTCTTCCTATATCCTCGAATGATTTACGCAACATTTCATATTCAGCATCAGCACTCAGAGCCGTGAGCAGATTCATTGCACAAATCGCAACGTCAACAGCTTCCTGCTGGACCAGTGGTAGGTTATCGGCGGTCAGGTCATCGAATGCTTCGTTCAGCTCCGCCACTTCTTCGTTCAGTTTGGCCCGGTAATCTTTGAGGCCGAAACAGGTGGTCGGGAAGCGGAGGTGTAGGTTTTGGTATAGGGTTTGTTGTAGGTTCATTTAATCCTTAAATCCTTTAGTTCTAAAAGTTGGTGTGCGTTTAATTTAATTTTAAAATAATCGAGGCTATACTTAAATGCACACTTAAAAGAATAATTATCAACCCATCTTTTATCGAGTAAGTGTGGTGCCCACGTCCTACCCGGGGCTATAGGTGAATTTAATAAGTCTTTTCTAATAAAATAATGACCGTGCTCTGAATAAATTCCATTTTTGTAAACAACCCATTGACCGAAAGACTTTACAAATGTACCTAACATTACTTTACACTCTTTTGTCATTATGTAACCACCTGTAAATTATTGTAACGTTCCTCAAACATCTGATAATATTTAATATAATTTTTTTCTTGGTAGGCCATATTCAACATAACAAGTAAGCATTCAATATTATGAGTGTGCTTTCTCTCTATATGTGTTAAGCCGCTAAAACTGTTTGACCAGCCCAACAGCGACAACCACCCGCCACCAGCCACACCATTTATAATTATTGTTTTTTCGTCTAAAACATCCCCGAATAAATAAATAATATTAGGTTTTGGGTTCCTAATTACTGCTACTGAACTGCCATTACTTTTTTTATAGGAGTAGCTTTTAACATCTACTAAAAACTTAAAACCAAACAATTCAAAAGAAAAATCATCGGCAGCATGTGTACTAAATTTACCTTTATTTGATGGTTCTCTGTACGCGAATGGGAATTTATTTTTAAAATATGATTTAACGTGGTGCTCTAAAAGTAGAGCTTTTCTATTTCTGTTATATTTAAACTCTGTACCTTTGTTATTTTGCCAATCATGTAAAAAAGACTCTCTTTGGCAGTATTCGTACCCGGCGTCAAACGAAACCAAAACATCCCCGTCAATTTTCAAATCAGACATAAAAGGTAGACCTATTAATTGTTGTTTATCAGGGAACCATCTTCTAAGAAAAACAAGACCGCCTTTTGCATAAAAAAACTCGTCCCTTTCAGTATCAGATAAATACTGCCTGAACTTCTCAATAGGTTTAGTTTTACAACCAAAAAATTCATTTTCCATTTTTACAATTAAACACGGGTGTTCAAATAAATATCGATAAGAAAAAGGCAACATCTCATTAGAAAGATAAGAGATAAGATTTTTTTTTGTCTCAGGCCAATTTATCTTTCTATGATTCATTTGTTAATTCTCCAAATAATCAACTCACGAGTTAAGACAAGGCATTTTTTATTCTCTTTTGCCCAATTAACCATCTGGTGGTTATACTGTTCTGTTGAGTATGGGCAAGATATACGATTCTCTAAAACCAACCGCTTATTGCCCACGGAATTTATAATATCGTATACGTGGTCAGTATATTGTCTATTTTCAGCTTTCCATTGTGTGGGTTGAATCAATAAGGCTATCACGCCTTTTGATTGCTTTCGGCTGATACGCGTTACAACATCAGATAGGCAATTAGTAAACTTCTCAAGAGTCATATTCGCTAAATCATCAGGGCTTTCTGAGTACTTGCCCTCAGCCTGTTTCCAGTAAGGTGGGTCAAGGTAAGTGAGTGCTACTTTACTCCAATTACGGTTGAGTTGAGGCAATTCAGACACAATATCAAGTTTTCTGATTTCATTCTCACGTTCAATAATTGGTTTT
>Ga0255047_10001952_pt1 | contig 14153 bp, 12 predicted proteins | sample JV7_2_1_MG_FD_183640 | JGI IMG/M metagenome (GOLD analysis project Ga0255047, IMG submission 183640) | Seawater microbial communities from Jervis Inlet, British Columbia, Canada - JV7_2_1 | ecosystem: Environmental > Aquatic > Marine > Inlet | place: Canada: British Columbia | collected 2016-10-06
AACGAAGCACCCAACGCACCCGTAGATGCGATAGACGCCGTGTTCGCTGTAGTACCGAAGAACACCGACCCTGTAGCCGCCGTGTTGATGTTCGCTTCTACCGAAGTGGTGTCATTGAACAACGACACACGGACTACGTCGCCCACACCTGGGGCTGGTAGCAGCATGTCGTTAGAAATGCCTGACGTGCCGTAGGTGACAGCGTTAACCCCACCCACCGCCAAAGTTTGAGCGGCGTCAGTAAGAGTGATCGCGTTGACTGGGACAGCCAACCCGCCAGCCGTACCAACAGCACGCTTGTTGTATTCCTGTCCCATTTACATCTCGCTTTCAATAGCGTCGATCAAATCCGCTTTGACCCAGTTCTGGTCGACAGTCGCGCCGATGTTCCTACCGAACTCGACAAGTTCGGTTTTGGTCATCTTCGACAGGTCACGCTGATGCGGAGCCAGTTCAATGAACCGAGTCCGCACCAGTGTTCCTTCTTTAGCAGGGTCGACGTTGACAATGTAAGCCCTGTCAATCGCGTCGCCTCTAGCGAATTGTCGACCGTTGAACTTGAAGTCGCGGGTCACCCGATACTTCTCAACCATTAGGCAGTCGTGTCCGAGAAGAACCGTCCGAGAGCCGCAGTCTGAACATGATGGTCGAACGCCATGTCAGATTCGACTCTTGGCATTGCGTCGTCCTGTGGGATTTCAAACCGTTTCGTGCGGATGTTCCCACCGCCGATCAGACCTGACCAGTTGAACCTGATACCAGCAGTCGCAGTCCTGGGACCAGCACTGTCTGGTGCGTGCAACAGTAGAGCGTTGTCGCCCAACTGGAAGCTAGCTGTTTCGGTTTCGCCTTCGCCTGCCGTGTTCCGGATAGACGATGACGTGATAACCGAATCCAATTCCAGGATGTTCGCCAACAGGCCCGTAGTAACCACTCCGGTCTGAGTGTGCTTGATCCTGTCCAACAGGTCCGGATGGTCGACTAGACCAGCAGACCAAGTGTTGTGACCGAACACAATCTTGTTAGCTGAACGGCCTGTCGCTTCCAACATGTCCGAATTCTGTGCGCGGATGTCCTCGATCGGTGTAGAGGCTGCGTCGTCCCACTGTGTGAAGTTAGTACCACCAACTTGGTCGGTTCCACCCCATACGCCGGTAGCGAACGCGGCGGTTGCCCACTGTGCGTTCTCGGTCATGATGAGGTCTTCTACTAGGAGTTTCGCTGCGTCCTGTTCGGGGTCGAGTACTGCGTCAGCGTTAGCGCGTTCCTGTTCTGAAACGTCGTAGGCGATAGCCCACACGTCGCAGTCGTAACGGCCGGTCGCCAAACCGAAGTCTCTACGAGCTGCTGAAGTGTTCGGGGCACGCTTCTGAGCGTCGGCGCGATGCAAGTCTGCTGCGTCGTAAATGTAGAAACGGTTGGACTGTTGCGCGACGCTCCGGTTAGAGAACGCCTGACTCGCTACTGACCCGCCGAGATTCTGGAACAAAGCCGACGAATAGTCGGTGAGTGCCATGTCAACATGGATTTCATTTACTGATGGCATTAGTTACCCGTCCTTATCACTGTGACAATTCTGCCAGCAGCACCGGACGACCCAGCAACAATGGTGCCGAAAGCGGCCCCGTCGGTGGTTGGGGCGATACCAAGCCCTGCGGTGGAGAACCCGATTGAGTCTCCTGCTGCAAGGGTGGAAGCTGCCATGTTCACTTTGATAATCGGGCCGTGGCCGACAGTGACGGCTTCTACACCGGCTGCTGAAGTGGACCCTGTCTCTTGGTAAAGAGTGCCGATTACTAGACCGGTTACGTCGGTGGTCGCAGGGACCACAGCATGACCGGAAGAGTTAACGACTACACCCTTGTATTTGTCTGTCGAAGCGAAGGTTGTACCAGCAACCAACGTAATAAGTTTTCCGTCTGTTACTGCCATTAGTTCCTCGATTCCTCAACGGCTTCGGGGTTCTCAGTCCAGAAACGCGAATTGGCCGATTCGACCGTTTCGCCTTCTTGACGGTTCTTGGATACCCAAGCGGCCCGTTTCGCTATCGGATCGGATTCGCCTTCTCCTTCGCCTGTTCCCACTTCTGAAAACAGTTTCGCCAGGTCCGCACGTTGGGACGCTGCGGTCAAAGACTTCTCTAGTTGTTCGTACGATTCCGGAGCATGCTCCGCGATGTCAGCGAGGATCGGACCTACCTCTTCGGCCTTGCCGAGTAGAGCCTGGAACGGTTGCGCTTTTTCGACGTACTCTTTGGTACGGCGTGCTGTCCGTTCTTCGTCCAGATTCTTGCGGAGGTCTTCTAGTTCCTCCTGCTGCTTCGCGAAGGCTTCCTGCACTTCGGTCGTTTCGGTCTTGATAACCTCTTCGACTTCTGGTGCGGCTAGCTCGGAAATCTGCTTCTCAAGATCCGCGAGTTTGTCCTCAACGGACTTACGCAGGTCTTGATCTTCGATTGCCGAGAGATCCATATTCACCTCGTTTGTTGTCGGTGCGCTCTCGGCGCTTGTTTTCATTGTAGAACCTGGGTCGGTTCTGGCCTTGTATATGAGAACTTCAGCGTCGGGGTTGTCACCATCGGCGACCATCCCTACGGATGTGAGCTTCTCAACGAACAGTCTATTCGGCAATGGTTTCCCTTCTGCCCGACCCGACTATGGAGAACGCTCCGCGGGTTTTCGCTTTCTTCCAGGCTGCTTGCCCTTCGGGGGTGTCACGGTTGAATTCGTAGCCCACCCATAAACCTTCCCAATCAGTCGTCATCCCCATCAGTTCGGCTTTGTCTTTGGTTATGAACGCGGCTTCGATCAACCGGGAAACCCCAAAGGTTTCGTGGTCTAAATCGCCTGTCCTGTGGTCTTTGACATAGTCGATGAAGGCTTCTTCTAGTTGTGCGCGAGCTTCGGGTGTGTCGATCACGTCGCCTGAGTGGTCTACGACTTGTTCGCCGTTCTTAGTGAAGACATAGGCGGGTCCGTATACGCGGCCTTGTTCCTCGTCGATTTTGACGATTTCACCGGATAACTGTTTGTCCATCTATCCGACAGACTAGTCAGAATGGCCTTGAGTATCGGGGTCAAGCCCTAACGCGTGGCGTTCTTCGCGAAGCAGTGCGCGGAAATCGTCGGGGTGAAGTTCCCGTAAGCGGTTCGTGGCATTGGTATAGGCGCGCTGATACGGTGGGTACGTACTCCCCGTTTCTGTCTTGAGTTTCGCCCTGAACTTCCGGACGTCCCTGGACTTGAGGCGACGCCATTCTTTATCCCCCAACTCTGCCCGCTTCTTCGTTTGGTACGCCTTTATCTTTTCGTTGTTACATACAGCACAAAAGGACGTCCGCCCGTCTTTGGTGTTCTTGTTGTTGTGGAATTCTGAAAGGTTCTTCGTAACCCCACATTTAGTACACGTTTTTTCGCTTGTCTTAATGCTCATTAGAACATGTCTCCGTGTAAAACCATGCCAGCAGGCACGTCCGTGAGTAACGGTTGCCCGATGAATTCGTCTAACTCCCACGGTTCCAAACCACCGCCAGGACGCAGAAACTCGACGTCCTGTTCAGACAGCAGGTCGCCTTGTGTGATATCCCGTCGCGCCCACACCGACCGACGCGCCCCAGTACGGGCTTTCCGTTCAGCCAGAGAAGAACCAAGTTCAGGGTCGCCGTCATACTCAGAATCGCCTGCATCCCACTCCACTAACGACTGGAGTTGTTGTGGTGTAGCAGCGAAATCGTGGTCGCCTCCCGCGCCTGGTGTGATAGTGAAATGTTTCTCGACCATGACCGCACCCAAATGTTTCGCACGGATGATTGCGCCTACTCCGAACGTGTGGTCTGAGTAGCCGACTTCAGGCCAGATAGGTTTCAGCGATTGCATACGAGACAGGTGGGCGTCTTGTTTCAACGTCGGATAGGACAGTGAACAGGCCAGTAGGGTTAACGGTTTGGTCCGGTTGAACGCCGCCCAACCAACCGCCCGTTGGATTTCTTTGTAGGTGGAAGCGCCTGTCGACATGACCATTTCAGCGCCCGTCCCACGGACAGCGTAAATCAACTGTTTGTAGGTGATATCCCCCGACGCGATCTTGTAGCGGGTCAGTCCGAGTGATTCGCCGAAGTGGACTGCACCCATGTCGAAGACTGAAGCGAAGAAGCCTATCCCTATCCGGTCGCATTCGATTTTGACTCGTTCCCATTCGTCGTAGGTGAGAATTTTTTCGAAGTCTTCGTATTGGGTGTCGGGTGTTTTGATTCCGTCGTGTGCGTAGGTGGCTGCTTTCCTGTTGACCAACATGTCGCGGTGGTATATTTGCCCTTTGACCGTGTGTGCGCCTGACTCTTTGGCTGCGTTGACAACGTCTAGGGCGTATTGGATGTCGCCGTTGCATGGTCCGATTTCTAAAACGAGTTCCATTTAACCCACCTTTGTCCAACAACGCTTACAGGCGACCCCGCGAGGTATTACCCCACTGAAGAGTCGCGGGGCGAACATAGTTGTTTCAAAAGTGAAAAACCCACACAAGCCTTGCACCTCGCTATCTGCGCCCCAGTCGTACCCCGGAGATAACCGACCACGGTCTATATGCCAAAGTGTTCCGTAGGGAGCTTGGAACCAGTTTGCGTCAAGCCACGGTGTACTTCTCATGCGCTCCTAGCCCACCCTGGGTAACAGTGTGGAGTACCACCAACAGCTACTAGACCGTGTTCGCATTGGTCAAAGTATGACACTCCGACGATTAACAAGAGGAACAGTCCGACCACTATCAACCCGACAACGTATCTCACATGTCCCTCAATAATCCTTCGACCCGCCACGCTATACGCTGCAGTCCCAACCCATCAACACTCTTACGGCCAGTCTCAGACAAATCGGTTCGTAGCTGCCGGTCTGCTAGTAGTCCTTTAACTGTGGTTTGTATTTGTGAATCGGTGACCACGCTTCCTACACCCAGATACAGGTTGCCTACTCCGAGATGTGAGTGGGTGGCTTCCCTGGCGTTCTGAGCGATGACAATGGTGGGGATTCCGACGGCGGCGGCTTCGTACACTGTGCGACCGGCTGATGTGATTAGTACGTCGTGGTTCATCATTTCGTAGGCCACTTCCGCGTCGGCGTGCGGTGGGATGAGTGTGACGTTGGTCAGGTTGTTGGCTACTCGTTTACCTAGGTGGGATGGGTCTGTACCGCCGAACATGCACAGGACTCGTTTGTTGTCTGTGATTTCGTAGTCGGGTAGCCCTATGAATTCGGGGCGAAGGTCGACACAGTCGGGACCGTTGACCATGTTCGTTTTCCACTTGCGGTGTGGATCAGTTGGGTATAAGGCGTTGATAACAAGGTCGGCTTGTTGTGACCCTGCCCCTAAATCTTCGATAGTGACAACGATGGACCCGTTCGCCTTGAACCTAGAAACCTCTTCACGGGTTGTGTCGAGTTTGTCCAGGATTACTAGGTCGGTGGGCGGCCAACTGATCGGCTTTGGGACTGCATAATCGGATGCTTCAATCATGTCGACCGCCCATCCGTCGCTGTCATCGGTGACAGAGAATCGTATGTTGTGGTGTTGTAGTTCGTTCGCCAAAGCAATCCCCCTACGGACGTGACCTGACCCGACACGTTCGTTGCCCATCACGCTGATTTCGATTGTGTGTTCTTTGAGTTGGGCTGCACGCAGGTCGTGAATGGTGTCAATGTCGTACGCTTCCCGACCTTCCACTTCGACAGTGTCGTCGGGGTCCGAATCGAAAGACACACCAGCAGCGAACACTCTCACACCTATTTCTCGCCACAAACTGAGAAAACTCCTGGGCATGTCCTGACGGTTGACAGCTTCCATTATCCGTTCTGACCTGTTGCGGAGAATGTGCGTATTGGGAGTGACCAGTGTTGCGTCTAAACAGGTGTCGCCTAGCCGGTTGATTAGCCGTGACAATGTGGGCTGCGTAACGAACGGGCAAGTAGGTTGAGCGATGATGACCGGACCCTTGTACCCCAAGTCCAGTATCACGGCTGAAGCAACTTCGGCTACCGGGGTCTGGTCGTCAGCCAAACTCTTGTCGCGGTGGTGGACTTCGTAACCGTGGACTTTCGCCACTGAAGCGATTTCAGAATCTTCAGTCGATACGACTACTCGTATCCCCATCCCTTTGAGCGTGTCGGCTATATGACACAACAGGGGTTTACCGTCGACTATCGCCAGGTTCTTCCGTTTAACTTCTTGGCTTCCGCCGCGGGCCGGGATGACAGCGATCATGTCAACACTCTGACGAATCCGACGGCGAGTATCAGCCAACCGAGAGTCGCAGCGGTACGTTTCATGTCTGTTTGACGGTCCGTAGCGTTTCGGTTTCCACTTCAAACTTGCGCGGTGCCGTACTTCGCAACGTCCACACCAGCACCGACCCGCGTACACCAGGGACGACTTGCTCTACTGCTTGTTTGGCTGAGTCGGCTTCGTGTATCGAATAATCGTCATCGAAGCGGAGTAGGTAGGTAGCCATGACCCCATACTAACACTTGTTAGGTAAGGTTGCTGTTAGACGACCCCCAAAGTACAACGACAAGACGCATGCGCAGGCGGTGTGCGCGTAGTCGACGGTCTCCGCAACGGACGACGTTCCGCCACCGTAATCGTTTGCCCGTCGATAGTGAACGCGGTGGCTTCCTCATGAACGTCAAAAGAGTCACCCAAACCCACCACCTGATCGTTCAACGCAGCGCAGATAGGACAGATTCGAGAGTCTTCGGTTGCTATCCAAATCTTTTCAGTGTCAAGGGGGAGTAGTCCTGCGTCTTGTGCCGCTTCCCAACCGATTTGAGTTCCCATGTTCGACGCCCTAATCGTTTCGGTTCTAGCAATGTTTTCAGCCCGCCTTTTGAGTAGACGGGCTGCCATCCGCTCCGCTCGTTCCCTCGCTAAAGAAGGACGCAACCCTGACTCTAAGGCACCAAAGAAGAACCTGTTAACAGCACCTGCGTCCCTGTTCGTTAGGCCGACACTCTCACGGATAATGAGCGCCTGTTGTCGGGGAGCTAACCCTTCCCGTAAACCACGGGAAACCGTGTTCGCTACGGCACGTCGGGTTTCTGAATCTATTTCTCGTATCAGCCACCCTGACTGAGATGTGGCGAACCGGACGGCACGTTCATTGACCGCGGTGAACGACAACCCGTATTCGGCTGCTGTAACCGTGGCGCTTCTTAGGGTGGTTTCGGCGATAGCGTCCTGGATGGGTTTCAACTGTTCGGCGGTCAGCTTCACTTCCGAAACCGCGTCCAAAGCAGCCGTGATTCGACCGGTTTCTAACAGTTCAGTTAACTCGCCTACCGGCACCACCTTTTTGAGTTCACCAACTGCACCTAGGAATGAGCGGCGGATTTCGGGTTGGAGTTCATCTGCGATTCGCAGGATGCGTTCTTCTGGTGTTTCCTTCAGAATGGCCCTGGGAAGGGTGAAGGTCATTAGGTGTCAGAATATCGGCGGCGTATCACGAAGTTGGCTTCCGCCGCTGCCGTGATATTCCCCGTCGAATTGTACCGATACCAGTAAGTACCCGATGCTGTCGCGAGGATATCCCTGGTGTAGACCCCGCTTGAGGCGCGGACGACGGTGTCTGATGTTCCTGTGGTTGCGCCTGTCCGAGAGAAGACGTTGTCTGTTCCGTCAGGAGTGGTGTATACGAAGTGGACTGTGGACGGGTCACTGTTGGTTCCTCCGGTGTCTGTGAACGTGGAAGACGTACGGATTATGTCGCCGATATCGTAATAGTTAGGCATGTCAGGCTGGACCCCAAAGAATAGCGTCGGTTGTATGGATTAGTCGGTTGTGGCTTGAGTTCGAATCGTGAGACTGTAACTTGACTGTCTGTGACGAGGCGTCTGGCACGTCGACTTCAAAGATGACTGTGGCGTTCATAGATTGACCGTTTCGTGAAGCGTCGGCCTGCATCAAATACAAGGTGGTCGGTGTCACGTTGGTCGTTGCGCCGTCGAGTAGCACGCGTACTTGGTGGTGCGCCCAGTTGCCGTCGTTGGCGGTCCACCCGATCGACGCTATGTAATAGTGGGGTCGAATAATCGCAGGGGTCCACGTCAACGATGTGGTTGCGATGTCTTCCCATGTGTTGTCGGTCGTTAGCGACCTGTCCGTGACATCGGTCACACGGTCGACTATCCCATTCGGCCAAACAGAAACCAGCATGTCCCTTAAATCTTGAGGAGAAATATCGCCTGAAGTGTTATCAGCAAGCAGGGTTTGCAAAGCTGAAAGGGTGCGGATCGTGTCAACCATCGTTGACACCTAGCGTACCCGTATCCGCATCTCCGACACCTACACCAGCAGCCTGTTCGTCTTCAACTCCCATAACCCCGACCATCGTATCTGTTACGCCGGTTCCGCCTACGAGACTGTCGTTGAGGGATAAGGCCCATGCGAGAGCGTCGTTTACTCCGTTGAACCCTTTAGACGTTTCAGCGAATACGAACGCTTGGCCGACAACCTGAACCGCAATGTTGACCGCAGTAACAAACTGTTGGGTTTGTTGTGGGGAACCCGAAACTAGGACCGCATTGTTTATGACCCCGACCAACGGTTGGATCAGTATTAGGGCCGCTGCAACGTCGACTGCCGTGTCTATGGCCCCTGACAGTTTGGCTACCACATCCGCCGACGCTTCTACGTTGGTGGCGGTGTCGCATCTGCCCGACAGGGTTTGAATCTGGGAAGGTTCTGCAGTGGCTTCGACTGCAATTTCGGATAGTCCGCTGGTGACTTGCGTTTGGGTTGGTACACCAGAAGCCAGGACAGCAACATCGGATTGGCCGGTTAGCCGGTTGACGCCTGAAACGGATAGGACACCAGCCACGTCGACAGCGACGTTGACAGCACCGGTTAAGGCTTCAACCTCTAAGAGTGTCCCGGCTACTTGAACTGCGATGTCTGCTTGGGCGGCGACCTTCTGGGTTTGGAGTACAGCGGCGTCCGTTTCGACTGCAATATCTACGGCGGTGGCTACGAGTTCGTGTAGTTGGGTGAGAACCCCAGCCGCTTCGACCGCAACGTCGACTTGGCCGACTGGGGTGACAACAACGTCAACCGACCCCGCTGTTTCAACCGCAATGTTGGAAGCGCCTACGAGTTCTAACGCTCCTGGTGGAACGTCTGTGACCGTCCCAGCAACATCAACAGCAACATCGGTTTGGCCGGTGAGAACCTGAACCTGTCTGACCGATGCTGTAGTGTTGACGGCGGCTTCCACAGAGCCAGCGACGGGTTGGTTCTGGCTGGGCGTACCCGCAGCGTTCACGGCTACGTCCACCCGACCCGTCAACGATTCAACCTCTACTAAGGCACCCGAAACTTGGACGGCTACGTCTGCTTGGCCGGTGGCCTTCTGTATTTGGGTGAGAACCCCAACCGTTTCGACCGCAGTATCAACTTGGGCTTGTAGTTGGTTGCGGCCAGATACGGTCAGATTCCCGACAGCGTCGACAGCAACGTCTACTTGTCCGGTGAGTACCTGAGTCTGTACTGGCGAACCCGAAACCTGGATGGCTACGTCGGTTCGACCCGCAAGCGATTCGACTTCTAATAGTCGGCCTACAACCTGAACTGCAGTATCGACCTGTCCTGTGAGTCGAAGGGTGGAAGCGAGCGTCCCAGCCACTTCAACCGCTGTGTCGACCTGCCCTGTGACTACTTGGGTTTGGGTGGCGGAACCTGCTGCCTGGACTGCGACGTCTACTGACCCTGCCAGTTCTTCTATCTCGGTGAGGACCCCGACAACTTCGACCGCTGTGCTGATCCCGTCTGCGGATAGGACAAGCGCCTGCGACAGAACGCCAGCAACATCAACAGCGACATCGGAACGTCCTGTGGCCGGTTGGAGTTGGGTGGGTGAACCCTGTACGTCGACTGCGACAACAACAGACCCTGCGAGTTGTTCTACTTCGGTGAGAACGCCTGTGACTTCGACTGCCGTGTCTATCCGCCCTGACAGGACTAACGCCTGAGTCAACGAACCGGAAACTTCAACCGCTACATCAACCTGACCTGCGAGTTGTTCGACTTCTAACAGTCGACCGGAAACTTGGACGGCAACGTCTACTTGGCCGGTGACAGGTTGCGTTTGTGTCAGTACCCCCGAAACGCCTACTGCGACATCGGTTCGACCGGTTAACGATTCGACCTCGGTAAGCGCACCAGCTACTTCTACGGCTATATCAACTGGGTCTGCTGTTAAGGCGAGCGCCTGTGTCAACGCACCAGTTACGTCTACCGCAACGTCGGTTTGTGCTTGTAGGTTGCGGCTTCTGCGGACAGTCCCGACGACGTCCACGGCCACATCTGCCTGACCAGACACCACCTGTGTTTGGGTGAGACGTCCTACCGTTTCGACGGCTACATCAACCTGTCCTACTAGGGATTCGACTTCGGTGAGTGCCCCGGCAACAGAAACAGCAACGTCAACAGTGTCAGCGGTGAGAGATAACGATTGGGTGACTACTCCCGACGTTTCAACGGCGACTTCCGACTGCCCGGTGACAACCTGGGTTTGCGTGGCCGCACCGTCAACCTCGACAGCAACGTCTACTTGTCCGGTGAGTTGTTCTATCTCAGTGAGAACACCCGTGACCTGAACTGCAGTGTCGACCTGACCTGATAGGACAAGAACCTGGGATACAACCCCAGACGATTCAATAGCAACATTCGCTTGGCCTGTGACAACGTGGGCTTGTTTGCCTGTACCGACAGTTTCGACAGCCACATTGACTGCTGCTGCGGTGGGTTGGGTCTGTGTTGGGGACCCAGCAGATTGGACTGCTACTTCAGACAACCCGACTAGTTGGAGGGTGACTTTAGATATGGGTTGGGGTGCACGGACCAACGAATTGGATGTGACCGCAAGGACGGCGGCCCCTGGCGAGTGGTATATGGGTTCGCCTGATAACAGTTCAGGGAACGGGTCTAACGCCCGTGTAGCTACGGATGGGATGACTTTCAGTTCGGCGTCGGCTACTCCGACGGCTATTTCGGCGAGTCCTGTGGTGGGTTGGATTTGGGTGAGTACACCGACCGTTTCGACAGCGATTTCGACGGTGTCGCCTGCTGGTTTGACGAGAAGATGGGCCGACCCTTGTGTTTCGACTGCTACACCGTCAGCACTGGAAACCAGTTCGATAGTGACAGCGGGGAACAGCGACGAAAGTCGGATAAGTGAGAACCCGCCGACAGCAACCAGCGTGTTCGTGTTGGTGCCGATACGGTCGGCGTGCACGTGTACGTCTTGGGTTGCTGTAAGCCCAGTTATCAACCCGGCGATGAAAGCGTGGGCGTGTTCGGCAGTACCCGAATTTCTGTTGTACGACGAAGCCCCAATATGTGCCTGGTCCGTAGTGTTAACCCTGAAACCGATTGCTGGGACGGCTCTTGTGCCGGTCAAGCTGTAACCCGTATCGGTGACTGTTCCAACGTTGGCGATGGCGATCACGTCCATCGCTTCGTCGACCTCAATGTTTGAGTTGCCTGCCACATAGGTGAAGTTGGCGTCTACGTTGACGGCTGCTTGGTAAGCGAAGTTGGTCGCGGCGGCGTTAAGGTTCCCCGCTGCGGTGGTCCGTTCAACTGTCGCGGTTTCCGCACCAGATGGAAGTTCTATTAGCTGAAGTTCTGTGAACCAGTCTTCGTCGGCGTCCTCACGGGAAATGAGGTTCAGTTCTAAGGCCTGTCCAGTGTCGTTCGGGTAGATGATCGTCGCCGCTGAAAACGATGCGGCTTCGGAACCGTCGTTGGTGTTGGCTCTTGGCCCGTACACTTGGTCCCAACCACGCACCGCAAGTTCCGAACCGGCGAAGTCGATGGACCCCTGCATTTCAGTACGACCAGTCAGAACATCGGTGTAGTCGACCTGGTGGGTGTACATGACCAGGACCGGGTTGGCTGTGGTGACCGTGACCACGTTCCCTGACCTGGCGAAAACGGTGCCGTCCTGTTCGACCGTCGAACCGATGTTCGATTGGTTGCGAGTGTGGTCGGTAGCCGAAGGGGTGTAAGCGGCGCTAGACCGATAGTGGGCGACATTCCAGTCGTCGTCCATTTTGAGGATGGAAATACCCGAACGGTCGGCGATACGGGCCGTGACCCCTGCTGTTGCTGTGTCCCAACGTTCATGTTGGATTTCGATTTCGTCGCCAGTACCAGTCGTGGAAGCGACGTTGATGTAGGCGATACCGTCGTTGATGTACTCCTGTGAACCGCCAGACCGGCGGATATACCCCGAACCCGACCCCTCACGAAGCCGTGTCCCTGCGAGGACTATTCCAGTGTCAGGAGTAACCCGATGGTTGTTCGTGGTGTCCGTAGTGCCGTACTGGTCGGACCACATGACAAGAAAACGGCCTGTCTCACCGAGAGTGATCGTCCCAGCAGAATGAGATATGGAACCGGAGTTAGCGACCAGACCAGGCCAGATACAGTCAAGAGTCCCGTTCAGCGTGTCGGGTAGAGCGTCAGTGTTGGAGTCGTTGACCCTGACGTGGTAGTCACCAGCAGCCATCAGATTTTCCTAGCTGACAGCAGTCCAGTCGAAGCGAGTCTTGAATCGTCCGTTTTTAGGTTCTTGTTCGACTGCAACAACGAATTGATGAACTTGCCTGCCGTGTTGACGTTGTGTGCGCCTATATCCACGGTGGTTGTCGACCTGGCCGAACCCGTAATGTCAATGGAGAAGTCTTGTCGGGTGTCGGGTTCTGACCCTTGCCTGTTCGTGCCGTTGCCTGCTGCAAGGTTGCCTGCGGCCGTATCGAGAAGCGTGAAATTTTCCGACCCGCCGGTCACACTGTTAACCACCAGCCACGAACCAGACGACTTGGTGACAACAGCAACCCCGTCTGTGGCCGTCTGCCAACTTGTCAGATTGTTGGTGCCGCCAACGTCTTCGTCAGGGTCAGCTATATCACCAAGATTATTACTCCCGTTCCAGGTGGCCGTCCCCTGTGGTGTGTTCGGCTGGGTTTGCGCCGAATCGTCAGTGTCAACGAAAGTCGAGTTGACTGCTATGACAGCACCCCAAGTGTTGTAAATGCCAATGGTGGAAGCAGACGACGTATGGTCAACTTCGAGAAGGATCGCCGCCGACCCGTTTTCACCAGTAACACCACAGTCATAGAAAGCGCAGTGGTCAACGTCGGCCGTATGCGTGTTAATCGAACCGAAATCGAACAGCTGCAAGCTGAGTCCGGCCCGGTTAAACCCGTAGATGATCGTGTTGGAGAGACGAAGGTTGGCGAGGTCTACCTGCGAAACGTGTATGCCGTCCTGGTCGGATACTGTCTGGTCCGTCCAAAGTATGCAGTAGTCGATCAGGCAGTCGTCGCGGTCTGCTAAAACACGTATCGCCTCATCAGAAGCACCAGTCGAATCTTGTTGTATTTCCAACCAGTCAACCCTGGTGAACGGAGCGTCCAAGGTGAGAACGTGAGAACCGTTAGTCGACCCTCGCATCCGACCATGACCAGTACCAGCGACCCCGCTGTGCCTGTTCGTAGGGTCAGTCGTCAACCACAAATAAGATGTGATCGAGGGAGTCCCCGTCGACCCCGTAAGAGTGACGTTCTCGTTGAACTCGTCGTTGGTTGAAATGATCCCCTTGTAAATGTCCGTGCCGAACACTCCGACAGCAGCTTCCCACGCGGCAATCGTGGTGCGGTCTTGGCCGGTGCCGATGGTTTCTTCGACTATCGCCATCAGAACACTTCGGTTGTGGTTTCTTCGACCTGGCCCGAAGTGCGGTTATATGCGAGTTTGCGGTAGACGGCTTTCACTTGGGCTTCGGTGGCTGAAGCTATGCCGAACGTGAGCAGGTTCGATATTTTTTGGGCTGGTACTTCGTCCCATATCAGTCGGTTAGCGCGGCGGTGTCTCCTGATGCGTCGGTCTGCGGGGTCCGGCGCGTCGAATTCGGGGTCGCCAGGGATGGCGTCTTCCCACAGTTCGCCGATATGGTTTTGGACTTTCGCCACTGTCATCCCTGGGATTTGCAGAACAGCGAATTCGCCTCCCGCGTTGGGAGGGTTGTTAGGTCCGTCCAGGTTGCCCCATACTGTGCCGTCGGGCATGACGGATATGGGGTCGCCTTTTATGTACCCTGTGTCCAG
>Ga0255047_10001954_pt1 | contig 14151 bp, 19 predicted proteins | sample JV7_2_1_MG_FD_183640 | JGI IMG/M metagenome (GOLD analysis project Ga0255047, IMG submission 183640) | Seawater microbial communities from Jervis Inlet, British Columbia, Canada - JV7_2_1 | ecosystem: Environmental > Aquatic > Marine > Inlet | place: Canada: British Columbia | collected 2016-10-06
ATAACTGCTTTCTCTGTACAGTTAACTGCTACTAGAAACTTAATCCCAGGTTCTTCATCAGAGCAAGGAATATATAACGCATCAAGTTCTACTGTATCTTATGTAAGCATATTGGCGAATATGCCAGATATGACTGTTAAGGACTTCCTTAAAGGTATGTTCTTGCTTTTTAACCTAACCATAGAATACAATTCTTCTACTGATGAGTATGAGATAAATCCTTTAGATATATTCTATTCTAATGGAGGTATAAGAGATATAACAAGATATGTAGACGTAACAGATGGCGAGGTTCGTCCTACTGCACCTTATGACAAGCTATCCTTTAAGTTTGAGGAGGCTAAAACTTTCTTGATGGACAAAAGGTATGCTTTAGTAGGAGAACGTTACGGAGACGATAGCTACGACCTTACGGGAACGTTTAATGGAAGTGAGTACGAGATTAAAGTTCCATTTGAGAAGATATTGTTTGAGAGAATGACAAACTTGTCTACATCTACTTTAAGCAACAACCTATGGGCATGGTGTGTAGATAAGAGTGAGAATGCTACAACTTCTAAGCCAATAGCTTTTTATTGCGACAGAGAAACAAAGATTACAGGTGCTGATATATCTTGGGATGGATCTACTTCATCTACCACTTACTTGTTATGTTCAAATACCATTAAATATCCTGCTACTTCTGACTATACTGCTCTTGGATTCAAGAATGAGATAGGAGAGAATACACTTGTAACACAAGATGAATCTTTATTTTCTACGTATTGGAGTAATTACATTGAAGGAGTGTATGACTATAAGTCTAGGCTGATAAAGATAGATGCACAATTACCTGTTAGTTTTATTCTTAACTACAAGTTAAACGATACGATAATCTACAACGGAAAGGAGTATTTCATAAACGAGATAGAGATAAACTTAAATACGGGGGAAGCTGAAATAGAATTAATAAACAAATGGCTATAAATGATCGAGAGTATAGTAAAGCTATTGGAAAGTGATGAGTGGCTCATAGGAGATGATGACATTGACATTGCAAAGGGTAAATACGAATTACCAGACAATTGGAAAGAATACTGGAAAAATAGAAAAAGATGGCGCAACAATTATTAGAATATAAAGTAGTAGTCGATACTGGCACAGGAAAAGTTAGTGTTGATGGTCTTACTCAGGGTTTTGTAAATGCAGATGTAGCTGCAAAAAAGCTAAACTCAACATTATCAACCACAAATAAGAATATAGGTCAGCAAGCTAGTAAATCAGGTCTTGCAGGAGCCGCAGTAGTAGAACTTGCTAGAACCATATCCGATGTGAATTATGGTTTTACTGCAATGGCTAACAACTTAAGCCAGTTAGCTACATTGTTTATTACATTAGTAGCTACTCTTGGAGGCACAAAGGAAGCCCTTAAGAGTATGAAGCAACAATTGATGGGACCTTTAGGCGTCATTGTTCTTCTTCAAATAGGAATAGCTGCTATTGAGGGATTTGTCAAACATCTTGAGAAAAAGAAAAGAGAAGCTAAATTAGCAGAGGAGGCACAAAGAAAACTCAATGATAGAGTTAAAGTAGCTAAAACTAGATATGATGATGCTGCTAAGGCAGTTGATGAATATATAAAAAAATTAAGGGCGTTAGATACTGCTCAACTTGAATCTGCAAACTACTCTACATATCACATATCAAGATTAAAAATATTACTTAGAGAGATAAGAAGTGCTGCTGAAGGTTCAGATGAGCAAAAAGATGCTTTAGCGAAGTTAAGGGAAGAGTATGGTAGATTTTATGAAGGTGTATCAGATGCTGATATAATAAATAAAAAAGCAAATGAATCTTTCAAACAAACAGAAAAGGCTATTAAGTCTAATGCTAAAGAATTAAAAAGCCTTGAGGGGTACGATAAAGTTAGCGAAAGATTAAAAGAACTAAATAAATATTTAAGAGATAACGAGGAAAGATTTAATGAACAAAACGCAGTATTATCTGCTGCTCAAAAAGATGTAGACGATTATAGTGCTGCCATAAAAAAAGGTCAAGTATCGGTAGATGGTCTTTCCTTATATACTGACAAATTAAGTGAAGCTACACAAAAATATGGTGAATTTGTTAGTAATTACAAATACAATCAAGAAGAACTTGTAAAACTAACAAAAGAACAAGAAAAATTATTTGAAGATGCTGGTGTTTCTTTAGTAAAATTAGGAACTAAACTTAAAGAAGAAACTAAAGGAAAAGAAAAAATAACTATTGAGGAATTATTTGGATTACCTCCAAGACAAGAACTTGTAAAAACAATAGACTATTATGTAGATCAATATGAAATTCTTTTAGATGCGTTAAGAAAGACAACGGTAGAAAGATTAGTCGAAGGAGAAGATGGTAAGGTAACTTCTATTTTTGAAAGTCTGTTTAAAACGCCAGAAGAATTATTGTCTTCTACTCCCGAATGGGAAAAAGCTAAAATGGAACTTCTAAAAATACCTAAAGAAGAGTATTTAAAAGACTTTGAGTTAGGTGTAGAAGAGTTCTTAAATTCGGCTGAAGCAAGAGATGCTGCATTATTTCTACAACAATATTTATCGGCAGAAGCAAGGAGAAAGCTTCGTGAAGAAGAGAAAGAACACGCATTATTAATGTATGATGCTATTGGAGGAGGATTACAGGCATTAAGCGATATAGCAGGAAAGGAAACGGCAGCAGGAAAGGCTTTTGCAGTAGCAGGCGCATTGATAGATACTTATGCAGCTATTACAGGTCAATTAAGAGCAGCACAAAAATCTCCAGGAGCAGTAATCCCAGGATATGCTATTGCACAAGCTATTGCCACGGGATTATTCGGTTTTGCTCAAGTTAAAAAGATTCTATCCGTTCAAGTTCCTGGTGGTGGAGGCGGTGGTGGTTCAGCGGGTTCTATGGCTCCTGCACCGTCACCGACATTCAATGTTGTCGGTAGTAGTGGATCAAGTCAACTAAGAGAAGCGGTAGAAAGAGGAATGGAGAAACCTGTAAAGGCTTATGTAACTCAGAAAGACATTAATTCATCTGCTGAACTTGATAGAAACACAAGAAAGTCAGCTACAATAGTTTAATTGAAACAATAGCATTCATTTTCAGTTATACATCAAAAGTTAAGACATGGACAATTTAGATACCATAGAACTCCTAATAGACGAAGAAAACGATAAGCCAGGAGTATTTGCTATATCCTTAGTAGATGCACCTGCAATAGAATCAAACTTTGTGGCATTAAACAGTCATAAGGTAGAGATGAAGGTTGTAGATGAAGAGAAGCGTATAGTTTTAGGTCTTGCTTTAATTCCTGACAAGAAAATCTACCGGAACAATAAAGGATACGAATACAACATCACTTTCAGTAAAGATACTGTACGGAAGGCATCAGAACTTTACTTAGCTAACTTGAGAGCGAATAACACCACAGTAGACCATAAGATGTTAGTAGATGGTGTTTCTTTAAGTGAGAGTTGGATTGTAGAAGATCCTAATAAAGACAAGACTTCTTTGTACGGCATAGAAGCACCAATAGGAGCATGGGCAGTATCTATGAAGGTAAACAACAATGATGTTTGGAATGATGTAAAGGAAGGTAAGTATTTAGGCTTTAGCATAGAAGGCATATTTGATGAGAAGATGAAGGTAGAGGATAAATATAAGCAAGCTTGGGATACCATTAAAAGCATTATAGATGGCAAATAATACAATAGGTTGGGGACAAGGGGCTACCAATAACAACATAGGATGGGGTAGAGGAAGTTCTAATGATATTGGATGGGGGAGTGTGTATGATTCTTCGTATGTTGGTGATACTGACATAATAGGAGGTGATACACGGTTTATAATTACCGTTAAAACTGACAACGCAGGTACATCTGCTTCTAATCAATTTACACTTCCTTGGATAGGTACGTATGATGTTGAATGGGGAGATGGTAGTTCGGATGTTGGTGTAAGTGGTACTCAAACACATACCTACGCAAGTGCGGGTACTTATGATGTTGCGGTTACTGCTGCGACGGGACAGATATTATTTTTTGGGACTACGGATAAGGCGAAACTGATTGATATCAAAAATTGGGGTTCTATTCAATGGACGACTATGTTAAACTCGTTCAGGGAATGTTTAAATCTTGGTTTAATTACCGCAAGTGATAATCCTAATTTATCTTTAGCAACTACAACTTCTTATATGTTTGCTTTTTCATCAAATTTCAACGGTGATTTATCTGGTTGGAATATGAGTGGCATCACAAATATAAGTAGAATGTTTTATAACGCTTCTTCTTTTAATTCTGATATTGGAAATTGGGACGTAAGCAGTGTTGTAGATATGCAAACTTTATTTTTATCTGCATCTTCATTTAATCAAAACTTGAATAATTGGGACACAAGTAGTGTAACAACAATGGTTAATATGTTTAATTCAGCGGGAAGTTTTAAACAAAGCCTTGCTGGACTTGATATAGCATCTGTAACCAATTTTACAAACTTTGCATTAAACACACAAATAAACGAAAGCGGTACAACAACAAACTACGACAACACACTTATCTCGTGGGCAGCACAAACACCACAGAATAACATAGTAATAAACTTCGGTACTGCTAAATACTCGAATGCCGCTGCTGCTGCTCGTGAACTACTTACAAGAGCGGTTGTTGATGGAGGTTATGGATGGACTATCACCGATGGAGGAGGTGTTGATTTATTAGACACTTACACAGGTGCTGCTGCTGCATATTCATTAAGAACTATAAAATCTTCAACTACTAAAGTTGTAAGAGTGAGAGCCGATGTAGTAGGGCAACCTGAGCAAGACTTTACGGCAGCAGAGATTACCGATGGCACGTTAGCAACATTCGTAGGAGCAGGAAATAACGGCTACGTAGTAACGTGGTACGACCAAAGCGGACTTGGAAATCACGCTACACAAGGGACTGCATCTAATCAACCACAGATAGTAGCAAGCGGTGTTGTAATAACAGAGAATGGAATGCCAGCGATTTATTCAAACAATAAATATATATTTAATAACACCGTTAGTTCTTCAGTACCTGCAACTGATTTCTTTATATATAAAACCGCTTCGGTTCTTGCGGGTGCTTATCAATGCTATTATGATGGCTATAATGCTCCTAATAATCGCGGATTTTTTGGTCTTCAAAAAAGTAACTTAAAAGATGTTATTTTCGATGGAGTAGTATTAGAAAGTTACAATCAAACTTTAAATCAAACTTTAGCTACTAATGTTAGAAATTCAGCAAGTTCACAAGGATATAAAAATGATGCTTTGCAAGTAACTGGTAATTCAGGAACTTTTAATCCATTAAATGGACTTACTTTTGGGCGTGATAATTTATTCTCAACCACAATAGGTTCTGATGTTTACTATCAGGAATTTATCCGCTTTGATGGGGTTTCGCCAAATATTTCTGATATAAATGCTAACATCAACGACTACTATAACATATACTAATGTACTATATTTCAACCATAGAGCAAGACTTGATAGACTACCTTAATGAGGTAAATCAAGGTCAAAATTATAGCGGAGTTACAACAACGTGGGCAGACATCGTTAAACACTACGCAGAAGAGAACTACGCAATATTAGCACATTCCAACTACCCATCGAATCTTGCGACACTCGATAGCTTAGACGGATGGCATCAACCTATAAATGATACAATATGAAAATCACTAAACCTGAACAAGTTACATACTTCATCTGCCGAGATGATGAGGTCTTTGAAGTTAAAGCATACGGCAAGATAGAAACTACACAAGAAATGATTACACCACATCCTATCGTTGATACCTATGTGGTTGAGCAAGAGTGGTTGGACAAGCTTGCAGAAGCAGGAATTACGTTTAATGAAGAAATAGTTTAGAATGAGTTATACGAATGTTGCATTAGCGGTTATACCTTCAGGCATTAAGTCTAACATCGTTTATTCCCTTATAGGCGGTGATATGACCTTTGTCCGCACATCGGCTGCCACACGAAGAAACAAAGACGGTTTAATTGAATACGTACCTATCGGGCAACCGAGATTAAACTATGACGGTGCTATTCCGCACTTACTATTAGAACCTCAACGTTCAAACGAACTTCAATATTCAGAGGATTTCTCTAATGCGTATTGGACGAAGACGAATGTTACTGTTGAAACCGATGCAAATATTGCACCTGACGGAAACACTACCGCAGATATAATGCGTGAAACTACTGCAACGGGAGAGCATCGTATTGCACGTTCTTCTTCATTCGGAGGTGGAGGTGCTTCTTATACGTTTTCTGTATTCGCAAAGCATAATGGCACAAGGTTGTTAAACTTATTTTCTGGTACATCTTCACGTTTTGCAGCTAACGCCAATTTTGATTTAGTCAATGGTGTTGTATATAGTTCTCCGACGGGTACTGCAACAATCGAAAAATATCCAAACGGATGGTATAGATGTTCTGTAACTGGAGAAAGCGCATCATCTGGTAGTTCTACACTGGTTATAAGACATAGAGATGAAAGTTTAAATCCATCATATGCTGGTGATTTAAACGAAGCTACTTATTTATGGGGAGCGCAGTTAGAAGAAGGTGCTTATGTAACTTCTTACATTCCAAGATTAGATACAGTAGCCGCAACACGAAGTGCTGACACTTGCCATTCAGGTACCGGAGATTTCAATTCCAACGAGGGTGTGTTGTTTGCCGAGATTCAAGCACAGAATGACGACCCGGGTGCCAACATCTATTTAGGACTAAGCGACGGAACGGCATCAAATATGTTAATCATTCGTTACACTACCGACGGGTTGATACAGATTCATAACAACGGCACATCGCTTTCAAATCGTGTTTTTGGTGATGATTTAGACCTGACACAAACTATTAAGGTAGCGGTGAAATACGGCACGCAAACAGGCGATTATAAGGTTTACATCAACGGCACAGAGCAAACGGTATTCGGAACATTTGTGGCACAAGATATGACAGGATTAGATTCATTTGATTTCACCTATCCAACAGGTACATTACCATTCTTAGGGAAAGTAAGACAAGCCGTTGTTTTCAATTCAGCATTAACCGATTCACAATTAGCAGAACTTACCCGATGATATTTAAAAAATACGAATTTGATTCCGAAGCTACTGCCAAGACACGTATAGCAGCGTTACCGACAGACGAAGAAGGAAACCCTACCCATCACCATAGCATTAAAGAACTCGGTTATTTATGGATTACCGAACCAACATACGACGAAGAAGGAAATGAGGTAAGCGAAGGCACAAAGGCAAGCGTTTATAGCGTTGATGTGTTGTGGGATCAAGAAGAAGATGTTTCCTGGTCAAGCTATGAAATTAAATACGATGAGTCATGGGTAAACCCTAATGGAGCGCATAGATTCATTGGATGGACATTTACAAGCGATTTAAGCGAAGATATTCCATAAATGATATAACGCTATCACAAAACAGAGAAAGTGTCTTAAAACGCCTTAAAACGATTAATTTAACCATAAATCAGTAATCATGAACAATCTAAAAGAATCATTCAAATCTTGGAAAACCACTTTACTTGGTTTTGTTCCCATTATTCTTTCGCTTCTAATTATGTTAGGAGTGATTAATGTAGAGGATCAACAAGCTATTCAAGAAGGAGTTAGTCAAATAGCTTTACACGCTGAAGGAGGACTTGACAACGTTGTTGCGCTTCTTTCTGCGGTTGTAGGTTTGATTGGAATCTTCTCCAAGGACGGAGACAAGTAGTTTATCACGGGGGTGGGAAACTGCCCCCTTTTATTTACTGATTATGAGTACAAATGACACCATAGGGGCTAAATTGAATGTTTCTCAAATACTTCAAGCTATAATTATATCTCTTGTCTGTTGGCAATTGATTAAGATTCAGGAATTGTCTGAAGCGGTAGCTGCTTCTTATTCAGAGCGTAATGCGCTTAAAGAAGATATTGTTGAGTTAAAGAACGAAGTCAAGTATTTAAGGAACATGGTATATAGTGCCTTTCAAAAACAAATAGATAATGACATTCGTTAAAAATACATCGTATAAGGTCCAGGTGGATGTTGATTCTGAGGAAACACGTAATCAATATAACATTGAAGAAGGAGCATACGTAACAACTTCTTCAGGTGTTTATACTGTTTGGAATGGTGCATGGCGTAAGATTTACCCACAAGGAGGTGCAGATTCAGGCTTAGGATGGGCAAGATATGACGATGGGCAATACACATCTGCAAGTAAGCTATCATTAACAGATGGCGTTGAGGTGATATTACCAAACGATGCGGACACAATTTACAGAAGCCATACCGGAGTAGATTATTATGCAGACGGCAAGGTATTAGCTGATTTTGAGAATGACACCTATTTAATGACCATAGTATTTAAGATGTCTTCTGCTAACGCTAATCAAACGTATCTCGAACTCGTCTTAGAGGGCGCAAACGGCACACCATACGACAGAATCAGAGACACCATTACATTTCCGAAGGGTAATGATGTGGCACACGACTACCACGGAATGTTTCAATACTATGCTGATGCCAACTTTACAAGTGTTGGTAGTGAATGGAAGATTACCGCAATAGGTGGTACTGCTGAAATATGGGATATTATATTCTTCATCCAAAAGGTTCAAAACTATCAATAATGAAATATTTCTCATTCTCCGAGTTTGATTCTCCATTAGAGAAAGGAAGCGGTAATCGTATGAATCAAAAGTTCCTTGAAATGCTCGAGAAGGCACGTGAGAGGGCTTCTGTGCCATTTAAAATCACAAGTGGATACAGAGTGCCAGCCGATATAGAACGGCTCTTAAAACGCGGCTATAAGGTTTCTAAGAATAGTTCTCACTTAAAAGGTTTAGCTGCTGACATTTCTACTTTGGATTCTGGGACACGATATAAAATCATAGAGGCATTACTTTATGCGGGATTCACAAGGATAGGAATAGCTAACACATTCATCCACGTAGATTGTGACCCAAACAAACCTCAAAATGTAATTTGGACATACTAAAGAAATGAAATACCAAAAAGAACAAAAAAAATATAATGTCCCTGGAAAGGGTTCAAAGAGAGGATGTCTTTGCAGAGATGGTTCTTATTCAAAGAAGTGTTGCAAGGATGATGACTACATGGCTCAAGGAATAGGATTCATAGGAGGGAAGGGCTAACGAATTTGAAACACTTCCTATTATTTCTTGTTATTAGGCAAAATATTAAACTTATAAATTATGTCTAACTACAAGGAAAAACTTGAAGCAGTCAAGTCCTTTATGGCTAATCTTATGAAGGAGCCTGAAGTACTAGCTGCTGACGAGATGCCTGAACAAGAGCCTACACAAGAAGCGGCTCCTGCACAAGAGGCACCAGTTCAAGAGGCATACGTTACCTTGGCTCAATTCAATGAACTTCAAGAGAATACTCAGAAGTTTATGGAGACAGTAACAGAGATGCTTTCTTCTGCGATGGAAATGTGGAATCAAACGGAAAAGAATACCGTTCCACAAGAAATGTCAGAACAACAACCTGAAGTGAAAGAAGAAGTAGTAGAACTTGCTGCTGAGCCTTTTATTCACGATCCAGAAACGGTTGTTTCTTCTAAGCCAATGTCTTTTGGACGTGTTAATCAAAATCAATCTATGACAACTTCTCAAGTAGTAAGCGCAATGCTATTTGGCGAAGGAAACGATGTATCAATCTTTGAATCTAAATAAAAATGGCAACAACTAATAACATTACCACCACTTATAGCGGAGAAGCCTCAGCACGTTTTGTGTCAGCGGCTTTGCTTAGTTCTCCGACTATCTACCAAGGCAACATCGAGGTGATGCCTAACGTAAAGTACAAGCAAGTAATCCGCAAGTTCGATACTGATGGACTTGTAAAAGATGCTACTTGTGATTTTACCGATACTAGTACGCTTACTACTGTTGAGCGTATCATTACTCCTAAAGAATTGCAAGTAAACCTTGAATTGTGTAAGAAAGATTTTCACAGTTCTTGGTCTGCAATTTCTATGGGATATTCAGCTCACGACAACCTTCCTCCTGACTTTGCAAGCTATCTTGTACAGTATGTAGCTGCTAAAGTTGCTGCTGCTAACGAAGTATCTGTATGGGCTGGAGCCACAGGAACTAGTGGACAATTTGATGGATTCACTACTCTTATGGCTGCTGATGCTGCCGTAGTAGATGCTGCTAACCTTTCGGAAACTGCATTTTCTTCTACCAACATTATCGACCTTTTAGGAAGTGTAGTTGATTCTATCCCTACCGCTCTTTTTGGACAAGAAGATTTAGCTATCTACGTTCCTCAAATTGCTTACCAAGCTTACATCCGTGCTTTGGGTGGATTTGGTGCTTCTGGTCTTGGTGCTGCGGGTGTTAACGCTCAAGGTACACAATGGTACAACAACGGGAATGCACTTTCTTATGAGGGAATCAAAGTAGTTTTAGCACCAGGTATGCCGGCAGATCACGTTGTAGCAGGTCAAAAATCTAACTTGTTCTTTGGAACAGGTTTGGTTTCGGATCATACAGACGTTCGTGTTATAGACATGGCTGCAACTTCAGGATCACAAAATGTACGAGTAGTTATGCGTTACACAGCAGGTGTTCAGTACGGAACTGGTTCTGACTTGGTTCTTTTAACTCTTGCTCCTTAATTTTAATAATTAACTAACTAATAGGGTAGGTAAGCCAATGAGCCTGCCTACCCTTTTTTAATTCTAACAATATGGCTTGTGATTTAACATTAGGAAGGCTTGAGAAGTGTAAGGATTCCGTAGGTGGTATTACGGCAGTTTACTTCGTTAATAATGGAGATTTAGGTGCTGCTACATACGATGGTTCTGATACGGATGTAATTACTGCTATTGCGGGAACGCCAAGCTGCTACAAATACGACGTAAGAGACGGTTGTAGTTTTATTCAAAACATTAATAGTTCAGATGAGAACGGAACTAGCTTCTTTGAGCAGGTTCTTGAACTTATGCTACCTAAACTATCTGTTGCTGACCATAAGGAGTTAAAGATTCTTACTTTTGGTCGTCCTCATATTATCATAGAAGATAACAACGGGAACTATATGCTTGCAGGTTTAGAGCATGGTTTGAGTGTTTCTGGTGGAACTATTGCTACTGGTGCAAATATGGGAGAAATGTCAGGATATACTTTGACCTTAACTGGTCGTGAGCGTATTCCTGCTAATTTCTTTGATGATACTCCGGCTAACGTTGGGTTTACAGTAGTATCTGGTACTTAGTATTAAGATTATTAATTGATTAAGGAGGGCTATTGCTCTCCTTTTTCTTTTATATATATCTCGTATTTCTCTTCCATTGCTTTAAGGATGTCAAGATTCCAGGAATATACCATAGGAGTAAACTGATTTCCTTTCATTTGTTCTATCTCCTTTATCCATGCTTTCTGTCTTTTAATCTTAGTGGCAAGCCTTTCTACTTCGCTAATATTATAGTTCATTGTAATCAATTTGATTCAAATGTAAGACAAAAACAACTATTTATAGTTAAATACATAAAAAGATTCAGATGATAATCTTAGCACCAAATACTAGTAGTCAGAGTTTCAATGTAATACCAAGAGACACTACAAGTCTACTTAACTTGACTTTAACTATAACAGATGAATCAAACAAGATATCAGAGACGTTTGAAGACGTTACTGCAACAGTAAATGGTAACTACATTCAAATATCTCAGGCTTTCAGTATACTAAAAGAAAACCGCTTATATAAGCTAATAATAACACAAGACGGAAGCAATTGGTGGAGAGGCAAAGCAAGATGTACATCACAGACTGACTTCCAAGAGAAGTTTAGTTTAAATACTATTGCATCTACTCAATATCTCGTTTTAGAAGACGATGAAACATTTACTGTATTGCCTTAATTAAAACACATACAGTACATTTCAGTTATTTTGATGAAATAATATCCGATGAATAGAAAAGTTAATAGGATTCAAAAAGAGGAAGTTAAAATATACAAGGATAATATCCGTGTAATTAAACTTGCCGAAGCACATAACGATCCTGAGATAAAGGAAGTAGTTACTTCTCATGGTGAGGAGTTTGTTAAATGGGGTGCTAAGAATGATTACTATCAAAATCTTATATTAAGATATTTAGGTAGTCCTACCAATAACAGATGTATCAATGGTATCTGTGATTTGATATATGGTCATGGTGTAGAGTGTACAGATGAGTACGAAAGACCTGACAAGTTTAAGCAGTATCTTGAGATGAAAAGATTATTTAATCCTCACGAGATTCGTAGGGTTATTCAAGATTTAAAACAATTAGGTCAAGGAACTGCACAGGTTATCTATAACAAGGATAAGACTAAGATTTTGAAGTTTGTCCATACTCCTACTGAAACATGGAGAGCAGGAAAGGCTGACAGAGGCGTAATTAATAAATACTACTACCACCCTTCTTGGGATAAATATAAGTCAGGAGACAAGCTTAAATCGCTTCCTACGTTTGGTCATGGGTCTGATAAAGACCTTATTGAATTGTATATATTTAGACCATACAAAAGTGGGTACTATTATTACTCTCCCGTAGATTATCATGGAGCATTGCAATACTGTGAATTAGAGGAGGAGGTATCTAACTATCATATTAATAATGTACAGAATGGAATGCAGCCGAGTATGTTGGTTAACTTCAATAATGGAGTTCCACCGGAGGAAATACAGGAATTACTTGAACAGAAGATTACTGATAAGTTTGCAGGAACGTCAAATGCAGGAAGAGCAATTATTGCATTTAATGATGATGCTGATAGTGCTGCTAACATAGAGCCTATTCACTTACCTGATGCACACGCTCAATATCAGTTCTTATCTGATGAGTCAAGAGAAAAGATAATGCTTGGGCATGGTGTTGTGTCTCCTATTCTTTTAGGAATAAAGGATAACACCGGATTCGGAAATAATGCGGAGGAACTTAGAACATCCTCTATCCTTATGGATAATATGGTTATACGTCCATTTCAAAACATAATGATTGATGGTCTTAAAGAGATACTATCTTTCAATAGTGTTTATCTTCACTTGTACTTCAAGACACTTCAGCCAATTGAGTTTACTGATGTTGAGAAGATTGCTACTCGCATTCGTAGAGAAGAAGAGACCGGTGAGAAGCTGAAAGCTGAAGAGAAGCTGAAAGCTGAAGAGAAGCTGAAAGCTGAGCCAATTACATTGTCTAATGAGCCAATTAAGTTAGACATATCTGATGAGGAAGCTGATGACTTATATGCTCAATTAGAGGACTTAGGAGAGAAGATAGATTTAGATAATTGGGAACTAATCCATAGTGAGATAGTAAACGATACTGAATTTGATTTTGACATAGAGAACTTTTCTTCTCAGGGAATAAGCGCATCTCCTAATGATGATTCTACTCAAGACAAGGAAGAGTACAAAGTTAGGTACGCTTATATGCCTGTAAGGAAGTCTCCTGATAGTAGAGATTTCTGTGTTAAGATGGAGAAGTTCACAGATGACCAGATAGTCTTTAGGAAGGAAGATATTAATATGATGTCATTCCGTGGCGTGAATAAACAGTTAGGACATTTAAAACGTAACTACTCTTTATTTAAGTACAAAGGAGGAAAGAATTGTCATCACTATTGGGAGTTACGAGTGTACAAGTCAAAAGTAGCCGACCCTAATAGAGTTGCTGATTCTACTGTTCCTGTAAACAATCCTAAGGAAGTTCCAATTAGACCAATTGATATGCCTAGTAAAGGCGCATTCATATAGATATGAGTAAAGTATTATTTATTAGTGTAGCTGAACTAAAGAGAAAGACTAACATTGACGGAAACGTTGATGATGACAAGATAGTTCAATATATAGAAACCGCTCAAGATAGGCACGTTCAAAACTATATGGGTACTAATCTATATAGATCATTACAAAACAAGCTATCAGCAGGAACTATTGATGATGTAGAGAACGCTGCATATAAGACCCTGTGGCTAACGTATGTGAAGCCTATGGTTACTTGGTTTGCCATTGAGAGTTATCTTCCATGGGCGATGTTTAAAATCACTAATGGAGGGCTTCAAAAGCATCAATCTGAGAAT
>Ga0255047_10001955_pt1 | contig 14143 bp, 22 predicted proteins | sample JV7_2_1_MG_FD_183640 | JGI IMG/M metagenome (GOLD analysis project Ga0255047, IMG submission 183640) | Seawater microbial communities from Jervis Inlet, British Columbia, Canada - JV7_2_1 | ecosystem: Environmental > Aquatic > Marine > Inlet | place: Canada: British Columbia | collected 2016-10-06
AGAGGCCCAGTCGGCAGCATTCGAGAACCAATCGAGGGCGATTGAAAATATCTTCGATACGCTACCCAACATCCCGATCGAGCAGCGCGCTGACGCGGCCCGGCAGATGGCGGCTGATGCTGAGGCGGCGGGCATCAATGTCGGCAGCTTCGTCGAAGGCTTCGTGCTGCCGGCGGCGCAGGCCAATGCTGAAGGTTTCGCCGACACCCTGGACAGCACCCGGCGTCGATTTGAAATAGTCGACGACGAGATCCAAGGTCATCTCTCGACACTATGTCAGACATCAGAGGACGGCGGTGCCTGCATAGCCAACGCCCTCAATGAGAACTTCGAGCTGTTCGAAAAGGGGTCGTTCGAACGTCACATCGACGACGCCATGGCGAAGATGCATCTGTTCAGGGTCGGTGCGCCGGAAGTACTGGCGCAGATCGAAGACCCCGAAGAACAGAATGCCTTCAAGCAGGCGTTCATCGGCGTTCGGACCCAGTCTCAACTCGTAGCGACGGCGCGCGGCGTTAACCGGCTGTTCAAGTTCGAAGGCCGGGCGGAGCCGTTCAGCCGCCCCGAGATTGCCGCCCTTGCCTCGCCGAATGCGGAGATCAGGCTTGGCGAGCAGGGCATTCTCACCAACACGCAGTCCGCTGCCGCCCTGAACCGTGACCCGACACAGACAGCTGACCTGCAGGCTGAGTTGCGTGGTGTCGAGGAACTTCTCGAAAGAGCCGCGCCGGGCACCGTAGAGCACGAGCAACTGTCGCGTGAGGTGGCCGACTTCAAGCGTAAACTACAGCCGCCGATCACCGGTCTGACTGCCGAGGATCTCCAGGCACGACCAAGCGCGCAGTTCCCAAGGACCCACCAGAATATTCTAACCGTCGATGGGATCACCAATCTGGAGGCAATCGATCTTGGCGTTAACATCCCGACCCCGGTCGACGCTCGATTGATCGCCGCGAAGACGGTCGGCGTCAAAAACGTCGAGCGCATAGCCGATCAGATCATCGCCGACGTCAAGGACACGGACCTCAACGTCACCGGCGCAGTCGGTCGAGGCACGGACACGGTTACGTCGATTGTCAACTCGATCGTTGATATCACCAAGGATGTTGCCCGGGCGACCGGGATAGCATCTGAGGACGCGGTACCAAACGACCTTCCGTTGACGGCCGAGGGTTACCAAAATGCTTTTGCACAGATCGGCATCAGGAGCCGCATCCTGCAGTCGAAGATGCTCGACCTCGCCTTCGCCATCGCCACAGCCAACCAACCGAACCGGCTGTCGGACCAGGACATCAACCGAGCGATCATTCAGATCGGCGGGTCGGCCGGAGACCTCTTCGGGGCGAGTGCCGACAGCATCAAGGCTGTACTTGCTACCGTGAAGGAGAACGCTCGTCTCAAGTACAACGACGACGTCAAGGCCACATATGGCTTTGGTCCAGGTGAACTACAGCCCCGTCTCGATCTGCTGCGCGGCAAAACCTCAGGAACAGCCCCGGAGCTATCCATTGAGGACCTGTTGAGGATTGCGCAGTAATGGCCATCGTCACCAGAGAGGAAGCCCGGGCTGAGTTGGCTCGTAGAGGTCTCGACCTGAACGGCCAACCACTCAATCCGATCGGCCCGCCGGCCAGGACACCCCTACCAGGGGCCGGAAACGCGACAGGGCTACCGCGGCCCCGTGCCGGCAGCGCCGGAGAGCTTCAGAGCCTTGTCAGCTCCGGTCAGTTGAACCAACAACAAGCGAACCAGCGAGGCATCACTACGCCTCTACGGCCGGCTGCCGCGCCAAACGTCCGACCCAACACACAGACATCGTTCGGCACCGCCCGACCGAGTAGTGTGTTCGGATCAGCTCAGCAAGACATTCAAGCCCAGCAAGCAATCACCGGCACGCGCCGGCAGGCGGCCCTTCAAGGAGTGCTGTTTGATCGCCCGGCGCCGAGCGGCCAATTCCGGGCCGGGTTTGCCCACAACAAGGCCAACCAGGTCGAGGCTTACAAGATTGACCTGAAGTCTCACTTCGGTGAGGACATCAACGTTCGTTTCAACAAGAAGACCAACGCCGTCGAGTACCAGGATCCAGACACCAGGCGTTGGGCCCTGGCCAGAGAGCCCGGCAATATAGCTAATCTAGCCGCCGGGTTTGCCGCCGAGGCGGGCGTGTTAGGGGCCGAGCTATTTGTCGGCGCTGCGACTGCTGTCGTCACCAAGAACCCTGCGCTTGCATTGAGGGCGGAGGCTGGTGCGGCATTTGCTGGCGAGGCGGCTCGTCTATTGATCGGCCAGCAGATGGGGATCAATCAGGATCTGAGTATCGACGACATCGTCCGCAAGGCCGCCGTCGTTGGCGGTATCAGCTTTGCCGGCGGCGTGATGGCAGCGAAGGCAGTCGACGCCGTCAAGTTCATCGCCCAGTCGGTGAAGGGTAACCGATTTGTCAGTCGCCGGATGACGGAAGGACTGGAGCTAACCACTTCAGAAGCCCTGGAAGCACAGCGTGTCATCAGCGAACGGGTCAAGGGGTTCCGCTTTCTCACAGCCCAGCAGAGTGGTGATGATGCCTTGCTGCAAGCGCAGCGTGCCCTCTCCGAGATGCCACGTTTCTCCAGGGAGATGGGCAACTTCACTGATAAGCAGCAAGGCCATCTCGTCCAGTTCTACAACTCCCTGAACGAGGGCTTCGGCAAGACCGGTGATCCGGCCGGGCTAGGCCGTGACATCCAGAGCATCGTCAACGCCCCCAATGCACAGCGCGAGCGACTGCTCGACAGAGCCACCCAACAAGCCGCGGCCCAACTGGAGAATGCCAAGCTAACCACCGGGCTCGAGTTCGAGGCGCTTGGTCCCAACCTCCGCTTGGTCGGTGACACGGAGCAGAAGGCTTTCAAGGAAAAGTTCGACAAGCTGGCCGTCGAGCTGAACGGTGTGCTTGGCAACGAGGCGTTCATCGATAACGTCGACACCGCCCGCATCGTCAACGCGCTCGACACTGACGTTAAGTCGGCGCTGTTCCCGAATCTGTTCGCTGCTGACCAGCGTCTTGTTGGGTCACGAACGGAGGCCGGCGAGGCGGTCGACCCGATCGTCGACAACAGTCTCAAGATCCTACGTGACAGCATGGGTCAGCCAGCCCAGCAAGAGGCGATGCGTAAGGTGTTCGATCCGAACGCCAAGTTCACCTTTGCCGAAGCGTGGCAGTCGCTGTCCCGGTTGAAGGAGATGTCCCGCATCGCCGGACGTGGATTGTCGACCGACAACCCGAGCACCGGCAACCTCAAGCGCCTGGTAATAGCTCTCGACGACGACATCAAGCGGGCGATGGAGAAGCAAGACGGCGCCAGCATGTTGTGGGAGGATTTCCGCAACGGCTACCGCGAAGAGAAGATCCGTCTCGACAAGGGCGCCGTCGGCCAGATGATGTTCAAGAAGGACGGCCAGCTCGTCATTGCCGATGAGAAGGTCTTCGACCGCGTGGTCTTCAAGACCGGTGGCGCCCGAGAGGCCAGGCAGTTCATGGCGCTGACCCGGGACGCCCCGGAAGCCCGCAAGGCAATCCGTGACGCCATCGTTTCCAAGTACAACCGTGAGGTTATCGAGGACGGCGGTAAGATCAACGCCTCGAAGCACCGAACTTTCATGAAGCGCTTCGGTGGCCCTGATGGACCGCTCGAGATCTACTTCGGCCAGCATGATGCCAAGAAGTTTGCGGCGATCGGCAACGGCATCAAGATCCTCGCCGACCGACAGGCCGCACAGAAAAAGGGTCTAGCCGAGATCAATCAAACGTTCGAGGCAGGACTGAATAAGATCGAGCCGGAGCTGTTGGCCAGCCATCTGTTCAGGAACGCCGACCCGACCAAGAGCCGTAAGGTCGTCAGCGAACTCCACAAGCCAGGGCTGGAAGACCAACTCGCAAACTACCGCGGTGAGATGTCGATCCTACTGGGCGAGAGGATCCGCGACACCGGACAGGAATCGGTCACCAAGTTCGGGATTAATCGGATCGACGGCACCAAGCTACGCAATCTTCTGCAGGAGAACGACGGCCGCACCGCGAAGATGCTCGGCGACACCTTCGGCGCTCAGTACGTCAAGGACCTACGGGTTCTGAGTTCGGCCATGGATATCGTTTCAAGGAAAGCAAAAGGTCAGGTCGAGGACCCCGGAATAACAAAACTCCTGTTCGGCATAGTGCGGATCCACACCGGTATCTTCACCACTAAGGGTCGTGTGCTGACCGGTGTCGGACGAGTCCGTGCCGTTGCCGCAACCCGAGCCCTGCACAACGTCATCATGGACCCTGAAGCGATGCGTCTGCTGATCAGGAGCCGGGACGCGCCGATCAAAAGCAAGCAGGCAGCGCAAGTTCTCTCGGTGCTGGGTGCTACGCACCTGTTGACCGGTGACGGCAGCAGCGCCGGCAAGGGGGCCGACGTTCTCACAAGTCTCGGCGAGGGCGGGGTCTCGAACATGGGCGAGCCGTTCGGTATCGACACCAGCGTCAGTCCCGCCAAGAACAACCTGGTTATTGGTCAGCCCTCACTACCGTCACCACCACCGCGGTTGCCACCCACGCATGTCCGGCCGCAAGCCGTACTCAACAACCCACCTGACCCAAGGACATTCCCTAATCCCCAGGGCAATGCCCTGCAGGGAGCGTTCGGTGGTCTTCTCGATCAGCTTCTGGATGATCAGGGTAAGGTGCGCAGATAGTGGAACACCGCGTGGCGACCCTGGAGGCCACCCTAGAGGCTCATCTCAAGGAGTGCCATCAGCGGCACCTGGATGTGAAGGCGGGTCAGCAGGCCCTATACAAGCTTGGTGGTGCCACCATTCTAACCGGGCTGTCGGGTTTCGCCTTCATCATTAAGCTTTTGTTCGAGATGCTCAGCGGCAGCGTCATATGATGCGAAAAACGTCAAACGCATCCATCTTGTTAGCCCTGCTATTTGCGATCGGGGTTGCGTTCGTCTGGTACGACCGTCGCCCCCCGCAAACGTTACTCCAGCCAGTGTCGGCCGACACGCAAGTTAATGCCGGTGATGGCTGGTCGTCGGTATGGATGGTTAAACGCTCAGAAACCTGCCTGGGCACGTTCAGGCGCAAGCTCGAAGGCGACAACGGCGAGATCGTGACACTCGCCGGTAGCGAGATACTACTGCTACCGCGAGACGGAACTGTACCGACGCGGTTTACTCAAGTGATCCCCGTCGAAACACCAGCTCAAGCCTACGTATATAGGCTAGCGATATTCTTCGAGTGCGAAGGGCGCCCGACATCAAGGGTTCTCCCCATTGTCTGGATCCCACCATCTGTTCCAATCATCGTTAAGGGAGATGACAAATGAATGAGAAACCGGCGGTAACCGCGACCTGGGTTGGCGGTGGCAGCGGTGTCGTCATTGTCTGGCTGGCCGGGTTGATCCCGGCGATCGAGACGATGCCGGCAGAGGTGGGTGCGGTGATCGGCGGTCTTGCAGCCGCGATATTAGGGCCGCTTTACCGCTGGTATCTGAGGCGGATGGCCTGACGAATGAATAAGTTGCTAGGCTGGCTCCCCGTGATCTCAGTCGCAGCCGTTACACTGATCGCTTGGGGTGCGTTAACGACCAAAGTTTCCGCGCTCGATGACGAACAGAAAGCGGCCCGCCTGGTGATCGAACGCAGCATTGCCAACGAGGCGAGGATCGATGCCAACGTTCGCATCATTGCGAACCAAGGCACACAAATCCAGCGGGCTCAACAGGATGTGCGGGCTGCTGTAGAGAAAATTGACCGCACCCAAAACACCCTCAACACCCAGCAGCTAGAGATCATTCGGCTTCTGAACCGTACCCGGTGACTTACCGCAACACCCACCGTCCATCGTCGAAGTAATACAGCCGGCCCGGCGGTGTCAGCGGATGGGGCGCCGGCCGTTGTACCCCACGCACATTGAAGCCGTCGTTCAGCAAGGACGTGTCGCGCCAGACACGTAACGCTTCCGTCCAGTTCAGATCACCGATACCGCGGTCGGCCTTGTGAGCTATCCGCTGCTCGATACAGACCTGTACCGAGAGGGCGTCGTAGTCCCCCCACTGTGCCCGACACTTGGCAAGTGCTCGATCATACTGTCCAGAGGTACATCCTGCGGCGAGCACAAGGAGCACAGCAGTCGTTCGTCGAACACCACGTCGTGCCCAATCTTTCTGGCGTGCAGTATGGATTGCACTGGTCGGTTCATGATTTCCCATAGCGTCACCCACCTTCCGCAATCGACGCACCAAAAGTGACGCGTCCACATTGTTACCCCTTCCACCCTTTAGTGTAGATCGAGAACGCGCCATCGCTGTCCTGCTCGAAGATGATAGGTGCAGACGGATCCGTGATGATCAACTGATGCACCTTGGTGTCCGCAAGGATCACCTCTTCGATCCGCGTGAAAATATCCCTGAGGGTCACGCTTGTCTGCGCCAAGCCATTAACTGACATCGCCCTGTCGATCAGCTTCGCGTAACGATCCGGCCCCATGCGAGGTAGGTCCATCACCGTTTCTTTGTCGGCCTGCAACAGTTCGGTGACTGAAGAAATCCCGACGCTTAACAGAAGGTCGGTGAGCGCTTGCGTGGCGATGTTTCTGATGCTTGTGTTCGTCATTGAGATTGATCCCCTTTCAAAAACCGGCTGACGCCACTCAAAACAAAGGCGCCCTCCCGTTACGGTTGTATTACTCGAAAGTCACCTTTTTGTCGGTACACTGCTTGGCAAGCGTCTCGAACCCAGCGACCGTGAACTCCTTCAGGCGAGCTAGGTTGGCCGTCTCGCCATCCCAGAACTGCTCTAGAGTTACCAGTGTTGGCGACTGGTCGACTCCGCGTTTGATCCGCACGTAGGTATCCTGAGCCCACTCGTGCTCGTCCTGTTCCGGCTCCGGTGGATCAGTTGGTAGCAGCTCCTCCTGGGAAGACTGCGGGTCACGCTCTTGCTTTTCAGGCTCTGGCGTTTTTTCGACTGTTTTCTTGACAGGCGGTGCTTTCTTGGTTGTTGCCTTCGGCGCTGCTTTGGCACGTGTCTTGTCCGTGACTACAGCTGTGTTGCCTTCCGCCGCGTTACCGTCGTCATCTTCGGGTGCAACACCGATCATCCCGAACAACGAGTAACGCCGCGCATAGGTATACGCCGACCCCATGCTCTGTTGGCTGAGATCGCCCACCCGACAGACCGGGTACATCGACGACACGTACTCACCGCTGGTGTGCGATATCAGTGTCAAACAGAACATCAGTCCGTCGTCGACCCGTGGATTCTGGGACAACGACAGGCCCTGTGTTGCGTAATGTTCACGCCACACCTGCAGGCCGTCCGCCAGTGTCGCGTAGTCGAACTTGTAACTGCCCTTCTGCGATCTGACGTCCGCAGTCTTGGTCTTGATTGGATCAGTCGCTGTCGTCTGGGCCTTGGCCATCGCTGCTGACCATTTCCCGATTTCCAGACTACGCCAAGGCATCGCCTGGGCTGCGGAATCCAAGGCTGCAGACTGCAATTGCTTGCGTAATTCGTGGATCTCTCGGTGAAAATTGAGTTCCCAGTTCACCTGATCTTCAGCAGGTATCGTGTGGCCTTCGTCCATGCTTATTCCTTCATCAGACTGATGCGGCGCCGGTTATCGACCCCGCGCTTGACCTGGATGCCGTGCCCGTAAGCCCGTCCAACATCCGCAGCCATCTTGTCCTTGAGCGCCTTACTAGCGAGATCATAGAGCTTGGCCTCGTCCTTGTTGCTGAGGTACTGCTCGGCCATCACAGCCCAGAAATTGTCGCCCTGCATGTTGACCTCGCGCATCTTGCTACTCGGCACCGGTGGTTCCAGCGGCGCGTAGCCGGCCGGCACAGTCATGCTCTCGATGCAATTCCAGAATTCGCGCTCCCGATCAATCAACTGCATCTGGTAGAAATCGTCGATTTCGATCTCGAACCAGCGCCACTTGGTTGTGCCGATGAGCATCGAGAGGATTGCGTGCTTGTGGCCGGTGATCCACGAGTTGTGGTGCAGCTGCGGCATGTATTTCTGGACGGTGGCATCGACGTCGGACCATTCGTTGACGTGCTTGGCCTCCCAGGTCGCCCATTTGTCGTCGGCGATTGCGACTTCGCCATCAAGCGTCGCTCGCATAAAGGTATACGTGCTGTCGAAAACGACCGTGTTGGCTCGGACGACCGGATGACCGGTGTGGGCCTGATACCAATGACGGTTGAGCGCTTCGGTGACGATGCCGATACAGACCGGCAGCACCGTGGTGAGATCCTGGTAATCGGCTTGCTCGGTCTTGACCATCCATAACTGGTGGATCTCGTCGGGTGACCCGTTCATGAGGATGTTCGCGTCCGAACCACCGATGTAGCGGCGGCGCGCCTGCAGCTCGTCGTCATCCAGCCTGAGCTTCAGCTCGTCTTCAGGGGCGACCGCCAGCACCGCCGTAATGGCCGCGGTGATGTGCTTGACCGGCATACCGGGGAGATAGTTCTGGGCAGCCGCGATCATCTCTGGCGTGACCATCACAACACCTTAAGTAGAGCGAAGACAGCGCAGCCGGATAAGGCCCATAGCCCCATCGACAACGGGATCCCGATCAAAATGGCGCGGCGAAGACTTATTGGCTTCATCGAATTTCTCCCCTAGTGCCTGTAGTAAGTATTCACAAGGAAAGTGGTTGTCAATGTGTGATTTTACAATTATATAATCGACCGATGGCTCACCTGCACGCAAGACTGATCGACCAAGTCGGTGGTAACAGCGTCGTTGCCGAGCACTTCGGTGTCAGTAATCAGGCTGTTACCAACTGGCGTAACCGCGGCATTCCGCTGGATCGCCGGGCCGGCTTCGCGGCGCTCTGGAACATCGTCCGGGTGAACCTCCCGAGGAACTTTTTAAGCGAAGAGAGGGAAGATGCCGGAAGACGACGTACTGCCGATGGCCCCGAACCCAGCGACTAACGCCAGCGCTGTCATCGAGGGCAATATCGAGCTGATCCGTGACATGACCGAGGCGCTCACCAAGCAGAGTGCCGACAACAAGAAGAAGCGGGCCAAGTTCACGTCGCAGAAGAACAAGGCCAGAAAAGAGATCTACGCTCTCGGCATCTCCAGACAGGCTTTGGATCTCGCCTTACGGATCAGCGAGCTGAGCGAGGAAGATCGTCAGGAAGCCGACAAGGGGCTAGTGATGATCCGGCGAGCGATCGGGCTACCGATGCAGGGCGATCTGTTCGAATAATTGCCTGGTCGTCTCGGAGCGGCGAGCCGGAAATAGAGGGGGTGTAACACTGTATATGGATCGAAAACTTGACGACTACATGAGCATGACGCGTTTCGACAGACGCCGGTTTCTGGCTTGCTTGCTTGCAGTGCCGGCAGCAGCGGCAATTCCCGAGCTGGCCCCGACGATTGCCGGACTAACGAATGGCCGAACCTCAACGAGGGTCGATAACAGTACTCAGTACACTTATTTTCTCAACGCAGGTGAAACACGGATCTACGACCGACCCCTCAGTGATGACGAGGTGCGACAGATGGCAGACCCAGCACACCGTTGGGATCTCTATCTGCCGACAGTATGATCATCTTCGGTATCGATCCAGGGCAGACTGGGGCGATCTCGTTGTTCCAAGGCACCAACGCCCGGGTGATGGACCTACCGGTGATCGAAAAGCGGCTGGATGCCGTCATGCTAGCCAGCTTACTTGTCGCTGACGGTCGGATGGCGTTCATCGAGAAGTCGCATGCGATGCCAGGTCAGGGCGTGACGTCGACCTTCAACTACGGCGTCATCTTCGGGGCAATCCTGGCCACCCTGCAGATCGCCAAGGTCCCCTACACAACGATTTCTGCGGCGGCCTGGAAGAAGGCGATGAAAGTGCCTGGCGGTAAGGAAAACAAAGACGCCGCTCGACTGCGGGCCCTGGAGCTGTGGCCATGGCTTGGCGACGATCTAAGGCGCAAGAAAGATCACAACAGGGCAGAGGCTTTGTTAATCGGCGAGTATGGGAGGCGATCAGGTGCGCTATAGCCGCACCAGTTACTGCGAGCCATGCGGCCTGAACAATTACCGGCGGTTTCCACTGACCGTCGTATGTGATGGCGAGCTTGGCCAAATGAACATTTGCTGGGGATGTATCAAGAAGATCGAAGAGGGGGTGTTACGTGAGTTCGGAATTTTCCACCCTAAGCGTCGGCGTCATAATCAACGAAATCCACAGGGAGATCGGCATGCGCCGGAGGGTATATCCCGAGCTGGTCAACCGAAAGCGCCTCAACCAGAAGACCGCCGACTACCGGATCATGTGCCTCACTGAGGCCATTCGTTACCTTGAGGAAATGCAGGTCATCAACTCACCATCGTACGGCCCACCAGTTCAGACATGAGTAATTTCAAACAGCAGCAAATCCGGCTTCCCAAAATCCTCAAAGGCGCCCGCGGCGCGCCATGCATGATGAACTCTCAGGTCTGCAACAAAGACCCTGAGACAACTGTCGCTTGTCACCTCAACTACGGTTGGGCAGGCAAGGGAATGAGCCAAAAAGCCGGTGATCACGCGGTGTTCTACGCCTGCTCTGAGTGTCATCGTTATTACGATGAGTCCGGCGGTCACTTTCCAGACTGGGCGCTGTTAAAGGCCGTCGTACGAACCTACGAGTATCTATTTCAACGGGGAGTGATCAAATGAAAAACAACTTTACCCCAGCCCTAGACCGGGATCGCATCGAGCGCGACTTCGAGCGGCTTGGGCAAATATTAGGCGGCCCCGCCCTCTCGCCAGCGAGCGAGCGACACGAGAACGTCGCCCTCTTGTTGCTTGCCCAACTCGTTGATGAGCAGCGCCTTATGCGTCAAGCGATAGAACGCTTGCTCAAAACCCACGAGTAAGTGTTTCGCCAAGGGATCATCAAATAAGGAAACCAGAATGACCGACAACCAAACGGACCTAAACATCATACACGCGCGCCTTGATAGACTTCAGACTATAATCGGCGAGGAGCTTACTCTCGCACACGCGGATATTGAGAGCGCCTATCTCGACTGCCCGGAACCGCCGATCGAGCCACCTGTTGAGCCACCCATCGACCCTCCAATCGATCCGCCGGCCGATATCCCACCAACCGGGTACGTCGCCCGCCGTGGTTATCTCCTGGGGCTACCGCCGGATAGCGAGCGCGGCATCACCAAGATCCTGCAACCCGGCAACATCACAAGGGATCTAACCGACGCGCCTGACGGCACCAAATTTGGCCTACGAACCGGCGTAGCCTACACGCATAATGCTCCAGATATTTTCGTTGACGATCTTTGGATCACGGCCGTCGGAGACCGTGACAAACCGTTGCCGCACCTGGTGTCCACGAGAGCCCGCAACATACGAATGCATGGCCACAAACCTACCTGGGAGCTGTTCGAGATCAGCAATCCAATGCAGGGACCATTGCTTCGTTTTGATGAGTGCAGTGACAGCGTCCTGCGATACGTCGTCGGGCATGACGCCGGGGTTGAGCGAACACCCGGAACCCAGAACAGGGGTATTGCGTTCGTCACCTCGAACTCAAGGCCCGGTGCGATCCATCGTTGGACCGATATCGAAGCCTACGACATCGCCGAGGACGCCTACCAGTCACTAACGGGCGACGAACAGGCTGAAATGCATATGACCAACCTCTACGGCCACGAGTGCTACGAGGACCTGGTTGACAACAAGAGCCTCAAGAAATTCGTTGGCCGTAATCTGTACGGCAAGAACCTTGGATCCAAGGGCTTTGTTGGCCACGGCACGTCCGGTGAATGGGATGTAGGGGACTTCTATCTCGAGAATATGGCGCTGAACGACGGCATCTATATCGATGGCAAAGGCCGCACATTGATAGGGCCTTGGACTTTCGCTCGAGGTCGTATCATCAACGCCAAGGGTTGGGCCGGCATTTTCAAGGACGCGGCCGGTATAGCGCGATTCACAGACGTCGTACTTATACACAACGAGCGCGGCAACGAAATCCACAAAGGCCGGAACACCGGCAACCTGATCATCCGATGACGAGGGCAGAATTCGATTACGCGTTACAAAAGCTGATCGAGCATGTTCGCTACGAGGCCATAGGCTGGGCTTGGACTGAAGCTTGCATACAACTCGACAACAACAAGGATCCGCGGCAGTCCGACATGGCTGATCTATTGCAGCGGGCCAAGATAGATCTGGCCGACGAAAAACCCCCCGACCAGGAGCCAGGGGGCTTGACGTCATGACCCTCGTCGGGCCACAAGGGGTATTGGCACATACCGAGGGCCTATATGCCCCCGCGCCCCACACAATACAAGGTGAAAAAGGGGGAAACGCGGCGACACCGAGCAGCGGATCGGTATTAAGCTCCCCAGAGCAAGAGACGAAAGTGTACCTCCCCAGGTCGACTAGCTGGCCCAGCGGAGGTTGCCGCGGCGATACCAGCCGAACGGTCGTGAGGGTGCCACAGCGTCGCCCATCCTCGAAACGACTAGCTAGTCTGACGGAAACCTCACGTAACTCCGAACTGTCAGGTTCAGGCCCTACGGGGCCGAACTGTGCCGTTTCCTACATTCAACCGACTGTCAGATTACGGAGTCAAACTTGACAGATGAGATGAAACTACCAACCGAAACCGTCAATGATGCGCCCTTGCCAGCCCGCTATCAGACGGCTTGCACAGCGATTGCCGAGTGCGATGCAATCGACGAGTGCAAGGACTGGGCCGACAAGATGGAGGCCATGCGCTCGTATGCCCGTCAGCAGAAAGACGAGACGCTCGAAAAAACGGTGATTCGGATCAAGGCTAGAGCGATCCGCCGGTGCGGCGAGTTACTGGAGGAGTGGCAGACCTCACAAAAAGGCGGCCCGCCCACGAAGAATAACGGTACCGGTGACGACACCGTTAACAGCCAACGTGCTGCCGCCAAGAAGGCTGGTCTATCGAAGCGTCAGGAGGTCCAGGCCCGTCGTGTCGCCAAGATCGAAAAGAAGGAGTTCGATGCGTTGGTCGAGAGCGATGATCCGCCGAGTGTGGCAGCCCTTGCCGAGGCGTCCCTTGCTGAGCGCCGCCGGCTCGGATCCAAAGTGTTCGAGCCCCCAGCGGGTTGGTTCGAGACAAGGAAGCTCCGTAGTCATCTGGGGCGTTTTGTCGAGACAATGGTAATCGAGGGGGATCAAGGGGTTTATCTGACCGGGCACTACAACGAAGAAGAGTTTCTAAATACAATCAGCATGGCGAAACAATGCGCATCATGGCTACGGAAAACAGTCAAATTACTTGAGAGTGGAGGTTTTCATGACGGGTTGGCTCAAGCAGATCTCTCGGGAGATCAGAACGGAGCTGAGGAAGGCACTGGAGAAGAATGACAGCCGTATAATCAATCCTGACTGGATCACCACGGCGGTTTGTAACAAGCACAAGAATGGTCTGCGTCCCGGGAACGACGGCGACTTCTGGAAGCAGGCCGGACATGGGTACATACGAAATAAAGTCAGGGAGGCGATCCGCGGCATTGATGATCCGATAAGCGCGAAAAATTCAGTCCGCGCCCCAAGGCTACCTGGCTTCAAGCATCTACAGGCAGCTTATTCGATAACCCGCGACGATGAGTTCGTTGCAGTGCCGATAGATGATCTCTCGTATGAGGAACGACAAGATAAAGGCGATTGGCTGATAGCCGTCGGCGGCACAACCATTGAGCATGGCGAAGAACTGAAGAAGTACGAGCCCAAGCAGAAAGAGTTAGCGGTCTAGAATGTGACCGATAAACGCGGCACCCGCCTAGCTGACGACTGGACCTTACCTGACGGCTGGGACAAGGACCTGCCACGCTTAGGCTTCACACCGCGTCTTATCGAGACCACTGCGGACGAGTTCAAGGACTACTGGATCGCCGTACCCGGTAAGGGTGGAATCAAGCTCAACTGGCAAGCCACCTGGCGCAACTGGTGCCGGCGCACCGCCGATCGCCTACGGCTCGTTCCGAAACATGACCCTCAACTCAAGCTCGAGGATGACAATAAGGACAAACAGGATGTTTCACGTCCTGTTTCAACTGGCGCCATCCCGGTCGACCAGTTGTGGCCGGTCCCTGAAGACCACTTTTACGCAAACACC
>Ga0255047_10001959_pt1 | contig 14125 bp, 18 predicted proteins | sample JV7_2_1_MG_FD_183640 | JGI IMG/M metagenome (GOLD analysis project Ga0255047, IMG submission 183640) | Seawater microbial communities from Jervis Inlet, British Columbia, Canada - JV7_2_1 | ecosystem: Environmental > Aquatic > Marine > Inlet | place: Canada: British Columbia | collected 2016-10-06
GTCTCCGTAGAAGAGGTCGTCAAAATACCAGTCGGCGTCGTCGACATAGAAGCCAGGTGAGGCTTGTGGCCAGAGCTCGACAAACGCTTCCGAACTGGTTGGCGTGACGGTATAATCAAAAGCATTCCATCCAGTAGGCAGGGTGCTTGCGAGGAGACTACCTGCCAAGAGTGACGGTCCTCCGAGACCGGATGGTCGATGGATAACGAGGAGCGAGAACTTGACGTTGACGCTGCTACACTTGACCCGGAAACGAAGGTGGTAGGGATCGCCACTCGAGACCGGGAGCGTCGCGGCTCTCGCGAGCGCATACTCGTCTCCTCCGATCTCGTGACTGATGCCGACGCGCATGGAGCGCGGTCCGTACACGACCTCGTCGTCATCCAATTCCAACTGGTAATCGTCCGGACCGAAGTTCGACCAAGGACTGAGCAGGCCCGAAGTAAACCTGCCATTGAGAAGTCGGTTCCCCATCTCATCGTTTCCCCGACCGCAGATTCCACTGCGCCTGCGCGATGGTGTTGGCTCGTCGCATCTTCGGACCCGTGATGTAATCCCAGATGACCTGCCGATACTCGTTGACCTGCTTCCTGCGATGCTGGAGGGTATCGCGGTGCGGGAGGCGCGGGTTGTAGTGCGGGTTCCCTTTCTTCTTGATGTGATACGCGGCGTATCCGATCTTCGTTCCGAACTCGATGGTGTTGGGATCCATCGTGTACCGTATAATGTGCGAGCTCGCCTTCGTTGTGAGGCTTCGACGGAGCGTCCCCGTTCGAACCATGATCTTCTTCTTGCCGAACTTCCTTCGCTTGGCTGCGGCGTAGCGAGGCGAGAGCGCCTTCCACTTTGAACCGCCGGAGACGCCTTCGGATGCGAACAGCTTCTTCTCGTTTCTCATGAAGGCCGAGTTGATTTTGTTCGATACCTTCTCGAGCTCCGTCGCCTGCCACTGGACGGCTGCCATCATCGACTGATGGAGGCGAGGATGCGTTCGAGACACGTACGTTACCATTCGGTAGAGCCATCCGTCGGCCAGCCTTCTTCTTCCTTGGACGTGACGGACCGAGCCGTAATCTCAGATGTCATGTGCGTCTCGGAGCGTCCGACCACTCCGAGGTACGCCTGGGCAAGAGGCTTGAGAATATCGGCTCGGCCCTCCCACTCTAACAGCAACTCAGCGGTCTTCTCCGAACGAGCCGGTTCGGTACTCGCTCCGGCCGCGTCGAGGACGTCATACGCTGCGCCTGTCGCGTTCAGACTCCGGAGAGCGTACGAGAGCGCTAGTCCGGCGTCGGTAGATGTGTCGATAGGGTTAGCGTATCCGGCCGGACCGACCGCGTCGGCTTGCCCCATGTACTCCACGAGCAAAGCGTAGAGCATCGCGGCACGGTTCTCCATGAACTCGAGGACCTCTGCCTCGGTCGGAGTTGTCAGCTCGGTGTAGTCCCCCATCTGGGTGATCGCTTCGACCTGTGCCTCGGTGCAATACGCTTCGTCTGTGGTGGCCATGGGTTAGCCTCCGGTTCGAACGCGGACGGTCGCGCCCTTGCCCTTGTCCTTGTCTCTGTTCTTCTTCTTCTCCATCTCCGCTTCGGCAGCCGCGACCTTCGCTTTCTGCTCTGCGATGACGCTCTTCGGATCGGGCTGGATCTTCTTGACCACTTCCTTCTTCGCCTCGACGATGCCAGCTTCCTTCAGCTGGGCCATGACGGCGTGGGGGAGCTTCTTGATCTCGCGAACCTTGCCGCGTGTCCATACCCACGTGCCGGCGTGGACTTTGATCTCGGGTCCGGGGTAGACGAGCTTCATGGTGTCCTCTCTAGGAGGGGAGACGTTAGCCTCCCCTCCGTCGGTTGGCCTAGCTTGCGCTAGGAGTAGATCTGAGAAACGGCGGTTCGCCATTCGCCGTATCCAACGGTACCCCACCAGGTCACGGTGTAGTACATGTGTCCGGACTGGAAGTCCAACTGGTCAGAGAGCTGGACTCCCTGCGACTCCTGGACGATGAACGGCTTGCGCGGTCCGCCCTTCCAGAAGAGGCACTGCTGATCGCCCTGGGTGTCCCAGGGATTGACGCGAGTGGTGAACCGACCCATCATGTCGTTGGACAAGGGTCCGGTGTACAGCTCGTTGTTCTCCATCTGCTTCGAGACCGAGAGGTGGCTCGGCGGAACGAGCAGCGGGAAGTCCGCCTTGTTCTCTTCCGACGGGACGGTCGGATGACCGTACTCATCCTTGAAGCCGTAGAAGGCGTTGAACATCAAACGGAGTTGAACGATCATCTCCGTGTCCACCGGGACGGTCCCAGTGGCAGCGGCGGAGGTCAGGTCGTTGTCCTGGTTGGTCTGGTACTCGGCTCCCACGGTGACGTGATCATCGTCGTAGAAGTACTGCCCGTCTTCGCAGACGGTGGTGTCGCCACCGTCGTTGAGGATGGTCAGGAGGTACGGGATGAGCGCACGCGCCTTGGCACCGAGATTGCTGACCAAGGCACCGACCTCGTCCCACTGCTGGTACTTGATCAGTTCCTTGTCCACCTTGACGGTCGCTTCGTACGGCTTGTTGGTCAGCGCGTACTCGCGTTCGATGGCCGTCTTCGCATTCCGATCACCGCTCCAGACCTCAGGCATGGGTGCCGCTCCGAGACTGGTGTACGTGTCGGTCTTCTGCGTGGACGGACGGGTGACGTAGAGACCCTCGAAGGGATCCGACAACCCGTAGTAGCCGTTCCAGAAGCTCTGGACGGCGGTTTTCTGGAGGAGAGCTGAGCCGTAGGTCAGTGACATCGCAGCGCCTCCTCAGTCCCAGGTCCCGGTCAGACCGACCGAGAGAGATCCGGTGATACCGGTGAACATGACGAGCGTCTTACTCGCGGTGTAACGCATGATGCGTCCGACACGAATGTCTCCTGCGGCTTCGGTGATACCTTCACCGGAGTCGGCGTCGTCGATGTTGTCCGTCGGCGGAGTGTCAGCATCAAAGACGATGGTGTTTCCTTCGTCGCCCGCCGCGACTCCCGTGATGGCCGGGAACCATGCGGCTCCGAAGACCACGACTTCGACGAGGTCGCCAACGGCCGGAGTCTGCTTTTTGGGTGAGTACCCGATCGCCCGATCGCCCGCTCCCCACGTGACTTGGACACCACCAGCTGTGTCGATCCAGACGATCGCTCCACGGTAGTAAGTGTCAGCCGCGTTGGCTACGAACGGGAGGGTGATCTGCGGTCCCACACCGGAGACGTTGAGGTCTGCCGTGAGAACTCCCATTGATCAGTCCTTCTTCTTCGAAGCGAGCCACGCCTTCCGTGCCTCGACCTCGTCAGTGGCTCCGAGGAAGTCGACGGTCGTGTCAACGTTCCGCTCGGCCAGTTTCGCTTTCTCCTCGTCGGTGAGCGCGGCCTCGTCCGTCTCGTCCGGCGTCTCGTCGGTGCCGGACGCGGTGGCCTTGGGCTGCTTGACGGGAGCGGTGAGATCGACCAGCTCCTCCAGGTGGTTGAGACTCGCGAAGCCCTTCGCCTCGTACCAGGCGAGGGGGTCACTTTCTGCACCATCGAAGTACGCAGCGCTCATGCCACGCTCGACGGCCGACGCCGCGAGCTTGACGATGCTACCACGGAGGTCTTCATTCTTCGTCTCGGTGATGGACTCGGTCAGCTTGGCCACTTGCCGCTCGAGACCGTCCACCTTCCCTCGGAGCGTGGAGCCTTCGCCCTTGGCGCTCTGGAGTTGAGTCTTCAGCCCGTTGTGGTCGTCGGTGACCCGGTCGAGCTTGCCGAGCGTCTCGGAGAGCTTCGTGTTGAGCTCCGCGATGCGTCCTTCGCGCTTGCCGAGTTTCTCCGTCAGCTCCACGATGGTTCCCTCGTGGAGTTTGACATCGTTCTCCGCGTTCGCCAGTTTGACTTCCAAGTTCTCGTCTCCCACTGCGGGTACCTCCGTCGGCCTTTCCTCGGCCGCTTGAACTTCGAACTGCACGTAGGAACGAGATTGCTCCTCCGCATCCAGTCCGTTCTCTTCCGATGCTGCGATCTTGAACTGGGTATCGGTCGCGGGGTTGTTCGTGAAGATCCCGCCGGTCAGTACCCAGCCTTTGAGCTTCTTCGTGGGGGTCGTCGGGTTCTTGAGCGCTTCCATGCTGAACGCACGGTACGCTCGCTCCCGAACCACGAGAGACGCTCCGAAACGCGAGAGGTCCATCTTCGCTACGAGCGTCTCGCCTCGAAGCCGGACCGAGTCAACGAAGGCCATCTGCGGACCTCCCTTGTCACGCGAGTGGTCACCGAGTCCGTCGAAGCCAACCGTGACCGGCTTCGGCCACTCCTTGAAGTTGGCGACCATTTGTTTGAGCTCGGCGACGCCGACCTTGACTACGGTCTTGCTTTCGCTCGCCGTCTTGCTCAGGTCGAGGCGATCGGTCTTGACCATGACCGGTACCTCGACGATGGCAGAGCCGTCCTCTCGGCTCTCGAGAACGATAGCCGCGAACGGCTTCGCTGCGGACGCATCGATCATGACGGGACCATCCCTCCTGCGACTTTGATCAGCCGCTGTTCGTGGTTCTGGTAGGTGAACTGCATCGGTACCGGGATCCCCGCGCACGCACACATGAGCGCGCGAGGAACGAAGGACCATCCGACGAAGTATTTGACTTTGACTTCCATCTTCAGCTTGCACTGCTGGCATTCGTACGATAGCTTCGCCACGTCCTTCGGACCGGGCGGACGCTTGTGTACGGACCTAGGCTTTTCCAATTGAGACATAGAACCCCCTGCACCGATCGCCACCCTCACAGAGATTTGGAGGTGCGTACTTGTCGAAGTCTGCCGTACCGACCTGGGCTACGATCCCATCGAGGTCGGCGCACGTGTCGCAGTTGTCTCCGTCGAGAAGTTCGGAGCGTACCACGGAGTCGATACGCTTCTGCGCACCGGCTGTCAGGATCTCTGCGTTACGTCCTTGGTTGTAAGCAACGCTACTCGACTTGCGTCCGAGGTCCGCGACAGGCTTGTTGGAGAGCCCATCCATAAACGCTTCCATCTGTGCGGCCATCGCCTTCTTTCCGAGACCCTGTCTTTCGAGACGAATGAACTCGCCCAGAAATTCGCCTAACATGCGGTCCCAAAGCGTACCGACGTCCAGAGCGGCCAAGACTTCCATCCGGCTGTCGAACTTGGAGACGTACCGTTTAAGAGCCATTGCTAATCGCCTCAAGACGCTTCCGCACTTCGTCTGCTCCAGCGATCCGAAGCTTGATAGCGTCCCACAACGAGATCGTTGTTCGAATCTGAACCGTGACGACTGCGTTCGTTTTACTAGCCATCTTCCAGCCTCTCCAGTTCGTCGACCACATGGCCCATGCCTTGCTCGCCGACCGAGACGCATACCTTCTTGACGGCCTTGCGTGCGGCTCCAGCCCTCTTGTACGCGGACCGCCGTTGGCTATCCACGGATCGGGTCGTGAGCTTGCCCGACTTCAGACGCGACAGGAGGTCCTTCTTCATGTCGATGTTGATCCTGGTCAGCGTGACGGTGATGTCTTCCTCGCCAACGCGGAAGGACTTCGATACCTCTGCTAGGTCTACCGTCAAAGCCTCAAGCACGTTCGGGAAACCTGCCCCCATACTGGGAGCGGCCCTCCTGTACTGGCTTGAGCAGCGGTTCGAGGGACTTGCGGAACGCTTCCTTATCTGCAAGGGACGCTGCCTCCGTCGGCTGGTCTTCGTCGGGTTTGGATTCGGGAGGGGGTTCGGCTCCCGGCTCTTCGTCAGTCCCGGGTTCGGATCCGGGTGGACCTTCCTCGGGAGGCAGCGTCTCCTCTATGACCTCGTACACCTCTTCCGGCAACTCCAGACCGAAGCGTTGCTCACAGATCTGTCGTTGCGCTACCGGATGGTTGGGGATAAGCTTGGCGACCCAAGCCTTCGTGACCTCATCGTTGGTTCCGAAGTCCTCTTGCGCTGTGACGCTCGAGCAAACGAGCTCGGGGTACCGTTGAACGTTGGGGTAGTTCATGTCCACGAGCGACTCGATCAGCCCAGGCAGATTGGCCACGCCGTGCATCTCAAACTCGCAGACGGTGATCGCGGTTGCCGTGACGCTCTGTCCCTCGCCTCGTTGCTGCGTATCGCCCAGTGCTCGAGATCCGGAGTCGGTCTCGCCTAGCAGCTTGGACTTCGTGTCTGCCGCGTGGGCGATCTCTGCGTTCTCGGAGTCGACCAGCGTGGACATGCCACGCTCGACGTCGTTCTCTGCGCCAACGAACTTGACCTCGGGCCTCTTGCCATCCGTCCCCTCGGGGAAGATCCCGTACGCCTCGGCTTGGCTCGTGCCTCGAAGGCTCTTGACGTAGTTGACAAAGTCGTCCAACTGTTCGTCGGTCCATCCGGTCGGGTACGTGCCCATCGGAACAGGCGCTCCGGACTTCTGTGCCCAGATGGTAGCCCAGCGTTGGACCTTCTCTTTCCGGAACCAAGCGCCGTACATGGCTCGGAGCAGAGAGCGTCCGGCGTACCGAGCTCCCTTCAAGTCCCAGACGTACAGAGCCAGTTGCTGGACGTTGCCGACGAACGCGTCCGTCTTCTCGCGCGCATGCTGCTTGCCAGAAGCGTCCGAGAACGTTCGGTAGACGCCTTCGATGTTGTCTTCGTCGTCGATGATCCAAGGCTCGGACGGGTCGAGCGAGGTAGGCTCGATCCATTGGATGCGATCGAACACCCGCTTGGCTCCGACCGTTTTCGTGGTCAGGTTAAACAGCGCGAAGCCATCCCTCTGCATCTGCAGGATCTCAGGCAGACGCTGGGCCAGCCAACTGGTACCGCTCCAGTAGTCGCGTCCGTACGTCTCGCCCGACGTCCGAAGCAGATTGGCTTCAACGAGCTCCGCGATCTCGATGTCCTTGGGGTCATCCGTCGCCGGCTTGATTTCCCACTGGCCAGTGATCAGCGGAAGCGCATTCGACCGGAGCGATCCCTTGACATGCGGATCGTTCTCCATGACGTCGAGCGTCTTGAAAAGCTTGGGTCCCTTAAGAAGAGGATTAGCCTCGTACTCGAACTTGCCGTAGTTGAGCGTCGCGCCACTGGGAACTCCGGCAGACTTGGCACGCTCCGCAGCGAGCTTCATCATGAGGTCGTCGTTGCGTTCTGCCAGCGACTCGAGGCGTCCGCGACTCACAGGGAGGTACGCTGCAATCTTGTTTCGAATGCTCACTAGAACATCGCTCCCATGACCTCGTCCGGTTGATCCAGACTGTTAACAGTGACGCCGACGACTACGCGTCCGGGGAGTTGGACAGGGAACAACTCCACCATGCGGTAGCCGTCGGCGTCGCTGAAGTGCGTCAAGCTCTTGTCCCTCTTGTCGAAGTCACGCGTGCCTGGTTTGTACGCCACCTTCGCCAAGTCGTTCGCCAGCTTCTTGCATCGAGGATGCATCCGGTACCGGACCGTCCCGTCGGCCGTCCGGAGCATCGCGTTGTACGCATTGACACGGTCTTGAACGGGTGGGTTTCCTTTCGGTACCCGCATCTGGAAGGAAGGATAGTAACCACCGAGGACCGCTCGGATGATGTCGTAGTCCGTCTGGACGGCGGACGTCTTGCGTGCCCTACCGGATGCGTCGCCGAAGATGGTGACGTTCCAAGTGGGGTTCGGGTAGCGTCGGATGACCTCCTGGCATGCGGCTTGCGTTGTCGCTCCGCCAGGGATGACGATCTCATCCGTTGCCCATGCCTCACCTCCGTGTGCCGTCCCGATGATCCAGGCCATTGGGTCAACGTTGAAGTCGCAGCTGATATGCAAAGGAGACGCCGGGTCCAGCACGATCGAGGGGTCCACGTGGGTCGCGCGTTCGAAGGTATAGACCGGGAGCTCGTTCCAGTCTTCCCACTCGGCCTCGTACAAGCGGTTGAACTGGGAGCGAGACATACGTCCGGCCTCGTCCTCGATGAACGCCGTGTATACCCCTCGTTGACAGGTGGGTGCGTGCTGTCCCGACGTCCCAAGTTGGACCGGGACTGGCCGTCCGCTATCGCATTGGCATCCGTGCGCCTCTGCTCGGTCGCGCCATGTCCATCGGAATGCTTGAAAGCCTCTGTTACCCTCGTCCGCTTTCTCCCACAGCTTAGCAGCTGCGCCACCGACGGGACCGACGTTGCCGAACCATCGGTAGTGTCCGAAGCCGCACGTGATGGTCTCCGCTCTTCTGGAGGAGAGAGCGCTGTACGCTTCGGATGTGAGCTGGCCGAACTCATCGATGACGCCACCAGCGACGGTCGGACCGTACAAGCCTCCGGGACGTTCCCACGAACGGAACTCGATCATCGCTCCGTTGGTCAGCCAGATGGCTTGCGGACTGCTTTCCTTCTTCTTGGCTTGGATGTTGCCGACCGTCATCTGGTCGCACAAGCGGAACGCATGATCGGACTGGTTGTACGTCGGAGCTGCCCACCACCATGGCCAGGGGATCTTGCCTCCGTACCAGGCCATTGTCAGGATGCATCCGACTCCCGCGAACGTCTTACCGATCTGAGGTGCGCTGACGACAAGGCAGTCCCTAGTTCGGACCGTAAGGATCTTTTGCTGGTACGCCCTCAAAGGGGGAAGGCGCAAGACTTCCGTCCGCGAACTGGACTCGGTGGACGACGGTCTTGGTGGACTCGCCGTAGTGCTTGATGTCGAGCGCTTGCGGCGGACGACCGTAACCGTGTTCGAAGCATTTGACGAACGCTTCCGAGCGACCCGCACGGAGGTCGGCATCTAGCTTTTCCACGAACGCTTTCCAGCGCTCCGGATTGTCAACGAGGTCGCGCATGCGCTGACGTCCGCCGACTGCCTTGGCAGAGCGACGTCCGGACCCTTCGCGACGTCCGCCCCATGCGCGTTTTGGTTTGAGCTTGATCTTTCGGAGCATAGGTCCCCCTTCCACCAATCGGCGGACGGTCCCCTCTGTCGGGTCACTGTCGTTTTCTGTTAGGGTATCGCATCTCGCAAGCGGTTCCCGTTGAGCGAAACTAGCATCTCATCGCTCCCGAAGAACTCGCCTGCCACGGACGCGTCTGAGCTGGAGTGTAGCCGCGAGCTCGGGTCTCTGCAACACCTTTATAAGGCATGCGACCACCGTCGCGCTCTTCCAGTTGAGATCTGCCCACCAAAACCGTTCTAAAAGCAGCGGCACCTGCTCCACTGGCAGGACCGGCCGACGTCCGTACCGAATCAGAGTTACGTCCGACTGCTTCAATAGACGTCGTAACGTCCACGAACTGAACCCCATTGCATTTGAAATCGCTTTCATCCCTACCAGTACGTCCGGACCTAACCAGGGTGGGACTCTGTCCCTCCCTCTACTCTTGCGCACTTTTACTAGAACTCCTAGCTCCACCATCTGTATCTCCCTGCGTCAATGGGGCTTTACAGCTTCGCTAATCCTGGAATCCAAGTTCCCGGGGGGCACCCCCCCTTGCCTTTCTTTCTTACTGAAAAAAAAACGTGGGTCACGTTAGGTAAAAGAGGGGGGGCCTCCCCCCGGGGATTTGGATTCTGGCTTTTTCGGTTTTGAACTGTACCTACCTGCAGGCATATATACCGATAACGACTGAAAGTCATAGCGTAAAGTGCAGCGTTTAGTAGACGCGCCAGACTGCAGTTGGTCTTTGACGGCTCCAACGCAACAATATGCTCAGCGTCAGACCGACGTTGCCCTTGGTCGGCTTGTACCGTCCGCCCGATGCAGGCTTCGAACCGAGCTCCAATGCGCACTGCTTGAGACAAGCGCTCGTTGAACCCGCAACCATGCGGTCCATGGTTATAAAGTTGAACCAACGCTTGTATCCGATGGGTACGCTCATCTCTGCGTCGCGCTTACCCTTCCCTACCTGGCAGAGCGTTCCATCCAATCGGTGTAATGAAATCCTAATGGGCACGGTACTCTCCGTGGGGAGCCGACCCCTCGGCCGACTCCCCGATTGATCAGGCTGGGTTACACGTAACGAACGCGACCGCGCCGTTGTCCTTGCAGTGACCAGAGCAGGTGGACTCTCCATTGCCGTGGTCCGTGATCTCGCTGTCCTTGCGTCCGCCATGGCCAGCCGACTCGCAGAGCTCGTCAACCTTCTTTTCGCACTCCTGCTTGCTGTCGCAGGCGGCGTTGGTGTAGATCGACGGGGGAGCGATGGTCCCTTGCAGACGTCCGCCAACCGTCCGTGTTACCACGCCTTCGCGTCGGCCGTGCAAGACCATCCGTTTCCCGACGCGGTCGAACCACGCTCGCTTGGCCTCGTACTCCTGCCAACGGACCGCGTCAACGTCTGTCTCGTCGATCAGCGGTGCCGGCCTCAACGGTTCGTCCGCTCGCGCGACGCTCCCGATCATTACCAGAATGATCAGCGCTGCGAGCACGCCAAGCATGATACCGAATCCCCGTTTCGTCATTCGCCTTCCTCCTCTTCAACCCAGGCACGAAGTGTGTCCGGGACTGGTTACCTTTTCAGCTTTACAGTGACAACGCGTCGCTGTTTTTTTCGTCGTAGACCTCTCTCTTCCTCCGAGACGCGGACCTCGTGTTCCTTGCCGCAGTAAATGCAGACTCGGAACGGGCATCCGGCGTCCCAGGTCCCGTACCATCCCTTGGAACAGTGCGGGCACTTGCACCATCCCCCTCGGAACAGCTTCTTACTCCGTCGGCTCATCGTCGGCCACCTCCGCGATTTCGTCTAGCAGTGCGTAAATCTCATCGGTTGGTTCGCACGCATCCCGCAGATCACCAGCGTGCATCAAAAGAAACGGCGCCGCCCGCCGCAGGAGGGCGCAGAGGGCAGCATTCTCACCGCTCAACCGGCCATCATCGTCGCATTGCCGTTGAAGGTCGTTGCGCTCGTTGCGGGCTCCGTCGCGCTGTTCCCGCAACCGCTTGATCTCCTCCACGATGTCGCGCTTGTCGGTCATGGCTTCTCCAACTCGGCGCGGAGGGCGGTGGCTGTGTCACTCAACAGGAGCGCGTTGTGCGGGTTGTCCCTGTTGGTGTTCAGATACGCCTTCGCCTTCTCCCGCACCCGCCGCAGCTTCCCCTCGGCGGCTTCGGCGGCATGATGCCGCTTTGCTAGTAGTTCCAACGCCTCTTCCTTGGCGCGGCGTTCGCGGGAACATTCATCAAACATCTGCCGCACCTTCCCACGAAGCATGGCGAACTCTGTCGTGGTTGGCTTATCGGTAGTCAACACGCCCATCTCTGACCGGCGCACGCCATCGTCGCGCTGCTGGGTGACCTCCGCCAGCCGCTCCCGCAGCGTGGCAATCTCCCCGTCCCTCTCGCAAAGCTCACAGCTACGCGCTAGCTGGCCGTGAGTGCATTGGTTGCTCATGTCTTCTCCAGTGCTTCCACGAGATGTCGATATAACCCAGTCACTCGCAGCAGCCACCGCGCTACCCGGTGGTCGTAGCCTTGCCGCCTAACCTCCATCGCAAGCCAGACGGCGCGGCGTTGCTGGCGGGTCATAGCCTGCTTCTGTTCCCTGGTCATGTCTTCCTCCTTCGCCGGATCCGGACGATCGCGTTACGCTTTCGTTCGGCAGCGTTGTCATAGATTCCGCTCTCCTCGCAGCATGTCCGCATGTACGCTCCGAGCGTCCAACGGAAGCTGTTCCCCTTGCCACCGCGTTGGACAACTTGGAGGGAGTTCAAGTCGCCAAGCACACGCGACACCGTCGTCGGGGGGAAACGCGTCTTGGCAGCGATGGCGTTGGTCTTGACGTCGTCGTCGATGTCGTCGCACTCGGTCCAGAGCGTCCGGACCATAGTCTCCTCCCTCTGCGGGACCGTGTCTAGCACCGTCTTCTTCAGGAGCGCATACTCCGGCTCACCGACCGACGTCTTTCCCTCCAGGATGGCGAGCGACTGGCCGAGCTTCTTTAGCTGGATACCGAGTCGGCCTCCGACCTCCGAGAACGGCTTGTTGAGCATGAGCTCGTTTCGGTACTTGTCCCTGCTGACGCTCCCGCGAAGGCGACTACCGAACATGGCCAACGCCGATATCCGGACGGCCATCTCCGTGCTCATCGTTGGGAGCTCCTCCGGGATGGCCTTGGCTAGGAACCGTCCGCAGACGTCCTTGAGTTCCTCGCGCATGGACACGGACGAACCGACGTTGCCCATGGCGCGGAGGATGATGTCCCGCTCCCCCGTGTGCTGAATGAAATCCCCGATGCAGAACTTGAGGAACCGTTCGCCCAGGCTCTTGTGTCGCTCGGTCACCTCATAGATGGCTGGCGTCGTGCCGGCCAGGATAGAGAACCGAGCGTCGTAGACGCGTTCAATGCCCGTCCCGAAGTACTTACCGCAATGGCCGTCGTACGCATCGCGTAAGATCCCGAAGAGCTCATCGACGACCGCGTCCTGACACGACACGATGCTCGTCATGTCCTTGATCAGAAGCGTGAGGCCGTCCAGCTTGGCCATCAGACTCGGGTCCTGGCCTCCCGGAGCCGTCGCTCCGCTGATGAGGCTGTGCGTGGTGAGCGACGAGATCATGTACGTCTTGGCTGCGCCCGAGGCCGCGTTGATGAGCTCGGTCTTGCATCCGCCCGGAGGCGCGACCAGGAACATCCAGACTGGGTCGCCTTCGATCTGGTTGGAGATGATGGTGGCCAGCGAGATCTTGACCGCGTTGATGTCTGGCATGTGGAGCCACTTGCGGAAGGCCGTCTCGACGTCCTCCCACTTGGCCAGCTTGACCTTGCGTCGCTTGCCTTTGGGTCTGACCTTCTTGTCTTCGACCGCTTCGCGTTGGCCGATACGCGTCCCGTCTTGCAAGAGCGACTTCATTACCTTGAAGCACTTGGCCGGGTTGCCGCGTTCGATAGCGCCTTTGATAACCCAGTCGCGAACGTCGAACCCCTCGGGCAGTTCGTCCGGCCAATGCGTGTACCGGATTCGCTTCGGGTAGGAGCCTACTCGCTTGCGAAAGAACTCCTCTCCCTGCTCTCCCGGACCGTCGTGGTCGTAGAGGACGACAACGTCCCACCCCTTGAACCACGGTCCCCAGGCCTTCTTGAACGCGGACGCGCCTGGTGCGGCTACCACGGCGTCGTGCTTGTCGAGCTTGTCTAGGAGCCAGCGCAACGCGATGGCGTCCCACTCCCCCTCGCAGATGTAGACGGTGCCCGGACTCCCGGCCAACGCCTCGGCTCCCCACAATCCTGGAGAAAAACCCTTCGTGTGATACAGACGCTTCCCCAGTCGAAACAGACGGACGTTCTCGAGAGCGCCCTCTCGGTCCCGGATGGGCAGCGTGTAGTTGAGGCCGTCGAAGCCGAGGCCGATGTCTTGGAACGCAAGACGCGGTAGCTTGCGGTCGCGGACCAAAGCTTTCAGATCGACGTCCTGCATCTCCTCCTCGTTCTGCTCTGCTTTGAGCTCGAGGAACTTGAGCGTGTTCCCGCTGAGTCCAGCCGTCTTGGAGTCCCAGAGGCCCGTCCGACTGTTGACGTAGAACTTGCGAGGCTTGTCCGTGAAAGGGCACGTCGCTATCGCTTGCGTCCCGGACGTGTCCGAGAAATCTACGCCATGCTGCTCAAAGGGCCGCAGTACTGGATTGCTTTCCACTCGTCTCCCCCTCCGGTTTTTCCAGTTCGACTATCCGCTTCTCCATGTCCTCGAGCGTCCCGCGTTGAATCCGAAGGTACGACACGATGTGCAGCATCTCTCGCTTGGACAGTGCCCTCGCCTCGGTCTTCTTCCTGGTGACACGAACGGTCCGGCAGATTTCCTTCGCCAGACTCTCGGAGCTGATCGTCTTGCTCATGCTACTTTCCTTCCCTCCAATAGGTGCCGACGGACGATCTTAACATCGACCGGGAGTGGCACTGGAATTCCCAAGTGGCTACTGTCCCTCTGCATCTCTCTCGTCACGTCATTGATCAACCGCATCGAATGGTACTCGATGGGCAGATCTACAAACAGTTCGTCGTGGACGGTCGCGGAGAGCCACGTCCCGTCCCAGCGTTCGCGGAGCATAGCGTCGGTCCGGTTGAACGCTCGCTTCATCACGTCGGCCGCTGTCCCTTGGATGTTCCAATTGACAGCCTTGTACGCGTAGTTCGTATCGATCGGGTACTCCCTCCCGAAGCCGTTGATCAA
>Ga0255047_10001960_pt1 | contig 14120 bp, 20 predicted proteins | sample JV7_2_1_MG_FD_183640 | JGI IMG/M metagenome (GOLD analysis project Ga0255047, IMG submission 183640) | Seawater microbial communities from Jervis Inlet, British Columbia, Canada - JV7_2_1 | ecosystem: Environmental > Aquatic > Marine > Inlet | place: Canada: British Columbia | collected 2016-10-06
AACAGAAAAGCTAGCCTACAAAACGCAAGGCGCTAGCGGCTATCTAAAAGTAGATGACGAAGCGCGTAAAAAGGTGGTTACTAACGCGATTACCAAGGGACTATCAATGCTTGGGTTTAATGCTGATATTTTCATGGGTATGTTTGACGACATTGAATATGTGAACAACCTGAGAATTGAAACTAGCATAGATAAAGCTAACGACAAGGAACAAGAAGTAAACAAGCAGCAACAAGAGCTTATAGACTACGTTAAAAGAAATAAAACGGCCATATCTGGGTCAGCAAGCGCGTCAATGGCTAAAGGCGTTTGCTCTGTTGCGATAAAACACCTAAACAACAAAACAAAGATTTTAATATTAAATGATATAGCCCAAAAGGGTATAGCCGCACTAAATGACGAATACAAAAAATTCATGGAGAATAAAAATGACAGACTTTAAAATAGCAGAATATGACGAGTTCGCATCTAAAATGGACGAGTTAAAAGACAAGGCAAATCACATACCTGACGCATCAAGCGAGGAGGGATACGAAAAAGCAAAGAGAATCCATTTAGATTTTCGTAAAATAGAAAACGGGCTGGAAAAGGTTAGAAAAGATAAAAAAGCCTATTTCATACAAGGCGGTAAAGAGGTTGACTCGCAAGCCAAGGCGATTATGAAGAAAATAGAATCGCTAAGAATCCCGCATACAGAAGCCTATCAAGAAATTGATAACGCTAAAAAAGAGCGCGAGGCAAAGCGAAAGGCTGATCTTGAAGGGCGCGTTGAATATATTCGAACATTGCCCGAAGCTGTAAAGGAAATGGACTCCGAATCAATCCGCTTGGCTCTTGAGTCAATGCAAAACGAAGAGTGTTTGGACTTTTACGAGTTCACAGAACACGCATTAAAAGCGCGTAACGGTACGATTGAAGCCCTTGCAAGCCTTCATAGCCAGACTATGAAGAAAGAGCAAGACGCCGCCGAACTTGCCAAGCTCAAGAAAGAACAGGCTGAGCGTGAACAAAAAGACCGTGAGGATAGAATCGCTCGCGAAGCCAAGGAAGAAGCCGAAGCCGCTACCAAGGCCGCAGAGGAGAAAGCAAACCAAGCGATACTTGACGCTGAGCAAGCAAAAGAAAACGCACGACTAGCAGCAGAGAGAGCCGAAGCAGATAAAATCGAGGCTGAACGATTAGCCAAGCAGCAAGCCGAAATTGCAGCAGAAAACGCACGACTAGCAGAGATTAAGCGGCAAGAAGACGCAGCCAGGGCTGAAGCAGACGCACAGGCAAAGCGCGAGGCAAACAAGGCTCACATAGGGCGAATACTCAAGGCAACAAAAGAATCAATCATGGCACTTGGCATAGATGAAGCCGCCGCCAAAGCAATCACACTCGCCATTAAAAACGGCGCAATCGAAAACGTAACCATTAAAATATAGGAAAGCAATCATGGCAAGAGGTGTAAATAAAGTAATAATTGTCGGGAATATCGGACAAGATCCAGAGACCAAATTCACGACTGGGGGCGCGGCTATTACAAATATCAGCGTTGCGACATCTGAATCTTGGAAGGATAAGCAAACAGGGCAAAGTCAAGAGCGTACCGAATGGCATAGAATCGTTTTCTTTAATCGTCTAGCTGAAATAGCGGGCGAGTACCTCAAGAAAGGTTCGAAGGTTTATGTTGAAGGCGCATTGAGAACGCGCAAATGGCAAGACCAAAGCGGGCAAGATCGTTATACCACTGAGATTGTTGGCAATGAAATGCAAATGCTTGATTCTCGTAGCGAAGGTGATTCTCAAGGTGGCGGGCATAACAATGCGCCAAGACAGCAGGCCGCACCACAACAGCGCCAACAAGCACCACAGCAACAATACCAACAACAGCAGCCGCAACAATATCAGCAGGCCGCACCACAACAAGCGCCGCAAGGGATGGATTCATTCGATGATGACATACCTTTTAATTAACCCGATTTTAGTTAATGCCTAGAATATGGCATAAGGTCGGGAATCTAAACGCGCTCTAAGGGGCGCATAACAAATCTAGGAGCGGAAATGACCGAAGATATTGCTCAATTTTGGGAGCTAGTTACTCACTTTTTAAATGAGGGGCTCGGCGCTGAAGTCATGGTTACAGGTCCAGACGACCCCAGCGATAAATCTGAGGGGGTGCATCTAGAGCTTTGCGATAGCAAGCGTGGGTGGCCAGGCGGGTGTTATTTGATTGAGTCAGCAGTGGAGTTTGTAGACAAGCTAACCCGCATCACTAAATATAACGAATTCGAATCCACTATAGATATTAAATATATTACATGCAAGGACGACAATAAGCTAACGCTTAGTGAGTCGGGCAATATAGCAAAATTAATCGACTCTGGCGGGTTCGCTGTTTTTGAAATTCACAAACTAAAAATTATTCATTAATCGCGTCCTTCGGGACGCATAACAAAGGGGCAAGGTATGAAAGTAATGATATCGGCGTATATATTCCTTATAGTCGGAATATTAGCGATTACATACCGTCTGATAAGCGGACATGACGGTGACGGATCGTACATTGTTAGCACAATATTGGCGGCCATATCATGGGTTTTATTTGATCTAAACGCAATAACGGAAAGCAATAAAATAAAGGGGTAAGGTATGAGTAAAGCACAATTAAAATCAGAACTGAATAAATGCTTGAACGCTATAGCATCGGCTCGCGTATCGTTGTCCGTGGCGCAGTCAAAAATAGGTACTGACGCGAACAGTGATAAGTTTAATAAAGAAGCGGGCGAGATTCGCGCAGAGATTCGCAACCTATGCGCCAAACGAGATAATCTAAACAAGCGAATAAAGCGGGCGGGACGATGAAGCGCAAATCAAGTAAAAACACACGTGGCCCAAATCAAGACGAAAAGGATTTCCAATGGTGGCTAAAAAACCAAAGGTGCGTGGTATCTGGTCAAGAGCAAGTATCTGTTCATCACTGCAAAGGTTCCACTTTCAAGCATAACAAGGTATTAGTGGGGCATTGGTTTTGCATTCCACTGAGCTATGACGAGCATCAAGGGCCGAACGGCTATCATTCAGGATCTAAGCCTTGGATAGAAAGAAACGGCGCACAATCCGAACTATGGGCAAGAATGGCTTTTCGATACCCAAAGCAAGATAAAATTCCTGACGACGTAAAGGCGGCAATCATTGACTACGCTAATTAAAATAAAACCCTTGAGCGTTAACCAGGCGTGGCAAGGCAAGCGATACAAAACGGTCCAATATAAAGATTATGAATATTTGCTCTTGGCACTATTACCAAAAATGGACATACCCGAAGGTGCGCTTAAAATAGATCTAGTTTTTGGGTTCTCTAATCCTAACAGCGATTGGGACAACCCCATAAAACCATTTGTGGATATTCTACAAAAGAAATATGGGTTTAATGATTCTCGTATTTTGGAGGCGCACGTCAAAAAGGTTAAGGTTAAAAAGGGCGATGATTATGTCAGATTTAAGATTAGTGAAGCCTCACCTTTGTTACATGAGGGCCAGTAAAATATGGCTGCTCACATACGAGAACCAAACCCTATTCGGTCCAAACTGGATGGATCTTATAGATATTTTTTACGAAGCAAACCCTGTGAGAATTGCTAAATGGGCAGTATGAAATACAAAATATCAGACGTGAGCGGGATCGATAGATTCTTTAACTGGGCCGATCCTTTAATCACTCGCGCGCTGATTGCCGGTGACGTAATTATCACGCTTGGCAGGGAAAGCAGGAACAACGATCAAAACGCTAAACTGTGGGCAATGTGTAAGGATTTTGAGCCTATCGAATTCAACGGCAGGAAGTGGAAAAACTGGGCGTGGAAATGCTTTTTGCTGTCAGCGTTTCGCCATGAAATGCCGTGTGTTGGCTTATTGGGTGAACCAGTAAGCATGTCACTAAGCTCTAGCAGGATGAGTAAAAAGGAGTTTGCTGAACTGATCGAATTTATCTATTCGGAAGGGTCGAAGCGGGGGGTAAGGTGGTCTGAAAAGGCGCACTCTATATATGAAGAGTACGCCTAGAGGTTTACATATAAAAGCCGCCGATAACAAAGCCGATGGTGGTTATGGTATCGAAACCAGAATAATCATTATCGAATCTAAACCGCTTTCCATCTAGCGCGTGACGTTTCACTGTCCAAGTCGTTATAGAATTTCCGTCGCCGGTAAAAATCTGCGGCTGAGTCTGTCTCAAACTTAACTCGTAGTTTGGGAAGTTGGTGAAAGTAGATTCTCGATAAGCCATTGAAGACCTAGCGCCGTTAGTCCACGTGATAGTGTCACGATGTAAAATTTCAACAGATTTAACCCCATCAGGCATACTATCAAATTGAGTCATTATGTAATCTGCGCCGCTACCAGTTCCACCGATCGAACCAGAAGTCACCGCACCGCCCGCTAGATCTAAGCCGCTTGTGGTTCCCGCATAAATTTGATAACGGAAATAACCGCCGCCCATGTCGTCATATAAAGCGGGTGCTGTTGGGTCAACGCCAATAATCACATCATTGTAAACAACCGTATCCGAACCTGAAACGGCAGTAATATTATAAATACCGTCTCGAAGGTAAAACGTAGCACGACCAAAAGCGTCAGCCGTGTGCGGGTTTGGTGTTGAAGTGCCCGATTTATTAGAAAACAAATCAACTAAATTATTATCAAGATCCCTAACGGTTACAGCAGCGCTTGGCACTGTCTGACCTGAATCTGTTGTCGTTATAAAGTGGTCGTAAATAGAAAGGCTCATTTCGTCACCGTTGTAATGCTTGCTATAGTCAATATTGTACTCTCTACCATTGCAAGCCGAGAGGATTAAAATACATGTCGCGATTAGTAATAATTTCATTTTAATATGCCTTTAGTTGTCGTGAGATATAAGCATATATTTTTTTTTACATTATGCAAATACTAATTAATCTGCGGTCCTCGAATATCTGCGGTTCCCGAAATAGTAACAAAAGAAACGCCGTTTATTGCGTAGCCAGCAGCACCACCAACACCCCCGCCAAAATCCGTTCCCGCCTGCCCTGGGTCTCCCCCATTCGGAGCATTACCAGTTCCGCCGAGCTCAGTTGTTCCGCCTGGTTGACCTGGTATATTTCCCGCTCCACCAAATCCAGCCGCCGGACCAGTTGCACCACCACTCCCAGTTGTATAGGTCGCACCAGCGCCACCGCCGCCCCATATCTCTATATTGCCGGTGACATCGACGGCGTATGTTGTTAGCATTGCTGGACCGCCATCCTGTGCGGCTTGCTGGCTACCGTTCCCGCCTCTGCCCTGAATCCTACCATCACCAGCTATTTCAATGGTGACACCTGCGGGCCAAGCCCCTATGTCTAGAGCATAATAAGTATTTAAAGATCCGATAGTTGCACCTGAAACAATATTAAGCACTACGACATCACCAGAAGACGCCGCCGTATAAATCGAATCATGCACCTCTCTAAGATTTATATTGTACGTGTCGGCATTTATGAAAATATTCCTATCTGTGCCTGGGTCTATTTTTGAAAAGTTGACCTCTTCAGCAACAACAGAAAGCACCCCTTTTGAGTCATCAATTTGCATAACCTGTAGGTTTACGGGGGCCGCAATATCGCCCTGTGAATCGAGAAAAATTCTTGATGAAAAATTAATGAAATCCCCAAGAGCTAGCGGGAATGTGTTCATTATTTTAAACCCAACCTCGTTAGGTGCCGTTTCATACCTAGCCAAAAGCCTACTGGTAACGTCTTTTACCGCTGGAAGATTGAATACAGTCATCCATCGGCTTGCTGTATCTCGAATTGCAGGTGGGTTGTTCTCTAGTGCAACGACTGGATCTTGAGTTATTGCGGCATAAACCGCTTTATAATTCTTTTTTTCAGCCTGCTTTTCTAGCGGGTTTTTCTTGCCGTAGTATATCCAAGATTCAGAAATTCTTTTGCCATAAAGCTTTTTACTTTTAAGTGTTCCCGCGACGACAAAATCATCATCTATAGACGCGATTGGAACCTCTTGTCTCAAGACCCGAAGAATAATTTTTTTCGCTACAAGATCAACAAAAAATGTCAGTCCAGCATCCTGAATAATCTCTTGAATTAGATCCCTAACTGGGGTTGGCTGCATAACCTTGCCGCTATACAGTCGCCCAAGAAATGCGTTCGTTTCAGCTTTCCAGCCCGCTAGATCTAAATATTCGGCTGGCATACTTGTACCATTAGATAGCAAGTCGTAAATAATATCTGGGGGGTCCATAGCGTCATATTCTGCCGATGCTTGGAATGTCTCGCCCTCTTCATGCGCCTCTTGAGGGGAACCGAAAAGGCCACGACCTGTAAGCGTTATAACATCACCTGCGCGCGTATAAGTAACGGCCTCATCATTAATTGAAGCGGTTCCCGATACTGGATAGCCTGAACCTGCACCGGCTGGGTCAAGGGTTATCACTGTACCCACGTCGGTTATAGCAGCGAGCAAAGTACCGCCTGAAGGTCTAGGCCATTGCCCTTTGTCTCCGTCGATAAACTTCATCGCATCCTTAACAGTAAAACTAAAATTGCCGTTTGAATCTGGGCCAGCGGTTCCGTTAACTATATAGTGCCTTCTCGTCATTTCGGATAGTGATTGACCTTGATAACCGTCAACGGTCCTAAATTCGTAACCCTCTAAAGATCCCCATCGAGCGGTAAACTTGCCCCAATAAGTGCCTTTATTGTAAGGATTGCTAGTTCTACTATCTGGGTATTTATCAAAGCCATCATCATTATGCAAAAAATCGTGCATCGTTACAGTGACGGACTCACGAACGCCGAGACCTTCTCCAGGATCGATTACTAATGGTCGCCGGTTTATCGATGTTATACAGGGTTGCGCGTCAATCTCTAATGGCAAGTCCTCGGTAGGCACAACCCACCTTAAAACCTGTTCGCTTCCCTCGTCAAAATTTGCAGCATCTTGGCATGTCCTTGGCGAGTTATAACACTTATATGATCCAGTTGTTCCCACTTCGGCGGCGCAAGGTGCAACGCCATAATCAAGAGAACAAGGTTTAATAACTAGCTCAGCATAACGTAATTCCTTAGTTATATTTGTCACGCTATAGCCTCAATGCTCATACCCCAAGACATGCGCCCACCAAGCCCGTCACCAGCTGTGTTTTGCGGCTGAATATTGTCGTTCGTCCACCCGTAAACAATCTCTTGCGGGTACGTTGACGGTCTCCATGCAAAGAAAAACGTTGATACCGCCGTATCTTCGACAACAGCGTGGCCATTAACATGATTAATAAACGGCACTATGTTTTCCCTAACAAAAGCAGGGGAATTATTTTCTTGCTCTAGCGACGTTTTATGATACGCCCTATGGACAACCTGACCCAAATATTGACCTGACTCACTACCGTAAGTGGTTTTTTTGACCATAGAAGAAAGTAATGTAGGGCTGTGGCCTGCATATATTCTACGCTGAAGGATTAGCGCCTTACCTAGTTTAACGTGTCCGATTATTGGCGCACGTCCTGAAAGATCATCAAGATCAATTCTAAAATATTGCGTGCTTCTCGCGTCAAAATACTCAAGTATAGATCCGTCGTTGGGCGGTATTTTTGCGGCTGTTATATCCGTCCAGTTAACCCCATCCGAAGACTCTTGAATCTTGTAGGCTCGTCCAGTTGAGAAAAAATTATGTCTAGCAATCCCAATATAATCGACAACGGCCAAAGTTGAATTATGCAAAACTAGGTACTGACTCCCCGTTCCTGGCAAGGACGCACCCTCAAAAACGGTTGCAGTGTCAGGCGTCCAAGCGTTTGCCGCCGACCTAATTGGCGTATATGCGGGGGCCGTGAAATCTTGCGGCCTCAAAACCGAGTTATACCCTATTATTGGGTTATCTGCGGTAACATCTCCCGAAAAAGATGTAAGAAAAATGTTATTACTTATATAGATCATGCTTCAAAAACCACCTTTCCACCGTCTTTTGAAAAGTCGTGTATCGACTCGCCAAAGGATTGCATTTGAGATCCGCTAAATATTGCGCTTGGATCAATGGGCGCTACGGATAGGGTTTGGCTTTGCTGTGCGCCACCGCTACCACCTACGCCAACTGGGTTAGGTGCTGTAGCTGGGGTTCCACCACCCGAAGCCGCCGCGCCACCACTACCACCAAAGCTTTGGTTTTTAATTGCTGTAATCTGAGCGAATCCCGTTGCAGCAGCCCAAGCCACCGCAGGAACACCAAGAGGCCAACCGAGCTTAACGCCCGCCGCAATACCTTGAGCTGTTGAAATTATCGCATCAGCCAAAGCCCACGCCTTAGCGATTTTAAACGCCTGTTTACTTCCTGTAGACATTGTCTGAACAACATTCTGCATTGCTCGCCCAGTGTCTCTAGCCGCTATACCCCAGCCCTCCTTATTGTCTGCGAAAAACTCCTCAAATTCCATGTTTGGATCTTCGCCCATAAACGGGTCGCTGGCAATATTTACAAGTTGATCTTGAACACCCGAAACCGCCTGCGCCGCTTCTATCGATTTTGTTTTCACGTCATCGAGAAATCTAACAACTTTATCTGAAGGCATTTCTTGCATTGCGAGCTCAGCAAAATCATTCGTCATCTGATCTATGGTCATTCGAATTTCTTCGTTTGAATCTCGAATTGACTGCATAAAATCACTGTCTGTCATCAGTGTTAGGCCTGGTATATCGTCAAGGCCGGGGATTGAATTAAACGCATTTATAACAGTGTTAACTGTTCTTATGGCCGAGTCGCCAAACAAAACAAAAGCCTCTGCCGCGCCCTGTAATAAGTGACTAATGCCGCCGATTGCAGAAAACCCAACGAGTTTAAGACCTTCAAAAACCACGTTTAATCCGTGTATCGTATCAGCAACAAAACCAACACTTTTGGCTACAACCCGCATAACCCCGTCAACCTTCTCGCCGAAGTCAACACCCGAACTTGTAGCATCTATAAGTTTTTCTGTAAGAACCGTAACGTATGGCGATAATTCCGCGCCAATAATATCAGCCGCAGACGACGCGAGCGAACCTAGAATAGTAAAATTTTGCTGTAACTTCTCAAGCTGCTTTATGTCTACATCAGATAAGATAACACCCAAGTTTTCAGCCAGCTTGCTTTGTTGATCGAGAAGCTTACCGTTGTTAGCCAAAAGCGGCTGCAAAAGGGTTAGGTCTGAGGCCATCGCCTCAAGGTGAAATGTCATTTCCGCTTGTGAGAGATTGGCCTTTTCTAGCGATGACGTGAAAAGCTGTAATGCTTGGGGGCCAGAAAGGTGTCTAAATTGCTCAGCAGTAACGCCGACTTTTGGCGCTATTTGCTCAAAAAAATCAACCAGCGGACCGCCGCCTGTGGTTAGGAAGTCGCCAACCTTGTCATTAACATCTTTTAAAATGTCGGCAAGCTTATCATTTTCTACACCAAGATTTTTAGACGCAAACGCCCACTTTTGAAACTCTTCTGTCGTAGTGTTTGCAACTGTAGAAAGGTTCTGTATCTCTTGAGCTGAAGCCGCCGCGCTTTTAGTCATTGCCAAAAGCCCGCCAGCAGCGGCAATACCAGCCGCCGCGCCCATCTTAACGATGTTATCGGTTACGTCTCTAAGCTTTTTTGACGACGTTTTCGAAAAGCTCCCAATTGATTTAGAAGCATTTCTCATGCCTTGCTGAAGGTCGGTAATATCCGACCCAACGCGAACCGCAACATCACCTACAACAGTAGCCATTTTTCACCCTAATCTTTCGTAAAGACTCGCCCACTTATCATCAGGGGTTTGTCGTTGTTCATCTGAGGTTTTTGATTCATACAAAAGCCACCACTCATCAGGGCTTAAGCGCCAAAACTCACTAGGCGCAAGACCCCAAACACCAACTGCGGCTTTGTATGCCGCACGTACTAACCTTTGACGCTCTTTTTTTTTGGCTTTGCTTTAGGCGCTTTTGGTGCAGGCGTTTTTGATTGAAGGTGTTCAGGCGGGATCATCAGCAAAAGAATACCGTTAACAATTCCAGCTATTTCACTACCACCTAAGAAAAACGTGTTGTATATCTCCTCAACGGTGACATTGTGACCGGCATACTTAAGAATTGCATGAAACGCCTTTGATAATTTAACGCGCTTAGGCCCAGTTGAAGCGACCTGATGAAGCTCTTCTATGGTTATAATTTCCTCAACAACCTCGATAAGCCCCATTATTCTATCAGGGGCTATAACGTACTCTTTGCCGCCCCAAGTGATAGCGTACTCTTGAAAAATTGACATATTAAGCCTCTGGTGTGTATACCCACGTACCAGAACTCATTAATGTCGAGCTGAAGGTCGTGGCTTCATTGTATGGTTGGCCTTCTTCATAGCCGTTTAGTCTAAAATTTCCTGTTAGTGTTGCAGGGGTCGTGCCTGCATCACTTAGCGGCCACTCTAATTCAATGTCTGTCAGCATCAAATTGCCGCCGCTCAAAATCAAATCCCTGAGCAAGGCGTCTTTCGCTATACCGTCAAAGCTAATATCAATGCTTTGCTGTCCCGAAGGTGAAAGCAGCGTCCGAAAGCCAGCATCTTCGCCCGTGGTGATATCAATCGACTCACCGGCAAACGAAACCGTTTTTGCTCGCAACCCTAGCAACTGGATACTATTTTTCTTTACTAAAAACTCGCGACCAATGAAACCGGCCATATTACACCTCGTCTATTAATATTCTAAATGATTGAACGCCGTGACGGGTTAGGCCATCGGCATCGGTAAACGTTTGTGAACTCTCAAAATCTATAGTGATTATATCATAACCAGTATAGGCTAATTTCTTGCGATTCAAAGCTGCGTAAATAATGCCTTGAATCTCTTTTGTTTCTTGCCGGCCTCTAGCTCTAGACCACGTATGAATCACGATAGAAACGTCATTTCCTAATGTATTATCGGTATCCCAAGCGTTATGTATAGCCTCACCGATAGTCACATAAGGGAATTTTTGTTGCTGAACCTTGCCGCACTCCCTAGAAAGCTGTGGCACAGCGTCAAAAATACCCTCAACCTTCGATGTAAGCGCCTCATCTGCGCTCAAAGTCGAATATATAACCTCTTGAACTGCCGTTTCGAAACCCACTAAAACCTCTTCTTCCGTTCGCGCTCAAGTTTCTTTTCGAGTTTTTTACCAAACTCTCTAACCATCGTACTGTTAAAATTCTGTCTTAATGTCTCAACAGCCGGAGCTATAAACGGTCTCGCTTGCTGTGCGTTCTCGCCACCCGTCCCATATTCAACAAAACGCCAATAATACGGATCGTTTTTAACATTAAATCCGTGTTCCACTATAACCGCAGAAATAGGTTTGTCAGGGTGGGACTTTTTACGCTTTGTTTTAATCGCTTTCTTCAGGTCGCCGGTACGGGTTGGCGCTTTTGTTTTTGCTTCCTTTGCCACACCCCCAGCCATCGCGTGAACCGTTGATCTCATTAGGTTGCGGGCGTGATTCGGGGCTATCTTCGTTAAAAGCTTTTGAATATCCTCAACACCTTCGATTACAACCGTCATAACGCGACACCTCTTTCTGCGTAGAACTGAGAGTATAACGAGTTCATACTTTGAGGGGGTATTAGCCTGATATTATAGTCAACGCCGCGCCACTTGATGAAATCATTCTCTTGTATATCGTCAACCCGTCTCGTGACAAAAAAACATGTCCCAACCGCGTTTAGCTTGTCGAATCGCTCAGACTCACCGCCGCTCATAGACCGAACCTTTGCCCACCGGCCACTATAAATCAAAACTTCGCTTTTTTTCTGGCCGCCCATGCCGTCATCTTCTAGGCATTCACGCCAAAAATCGATTTTTTGATCCAGCTCGCCGACTCTAAACACCCATATTCACCCTAAAAGGAAACATTTGATTAACAATTGCGGGATTATTGGCAATAGAGACACCTACAAGGCTCTCTGTACGCAATTCGTAAAGATCCGTCATGAACATCAGCATTGCTATTTTCGCCCCTTCAAACTCAACAGGTGCGCCTGTAACGACCTCAACTAGGACGCTAACACCCGAACCAATGGCTGAAGTGAAGTAAATCCGCTCTAAATCAGCATTAAAAGTGTATTCAGCATCATCAATAATCGTCTCGACACCCGAAGAGTCTACCGTTTTCACCGAGTTAATTGTTTTTAAATCTGGATAAGGTAGTTTTAAACTAAGTCCAGAAAAGCCAGCATCAAAAACGATTAAAACCGTTTGTTCTGTAAAAAAACGATTGCAATAGCCTTCAACGTGCGCCCGAGACATCGAAATAAGGTCCGTGATCTTATCCTCATCAAACCCAACATCGACACGTAACTGTGTGCGCGCCTCGTCTTGGGTTATCGGTTCTATCGTCGGTCCAACTTTTACAATCGTGTCAGTCATTTTTTAGCCTTTGATAATATGTCTTTTTTTGGCTCAACCTTTTCGGGTTCCTGCCGTAAAGCTATAGCCGTTTGTTGTGGCAGCTCCATATAGCCCAAATCAACCATTTTTTTAGCTATATCGCCATCAAGTTCAACCAAATCACCTACGCAAACATTGCCCCAGCGAACGGATGAAAACTCTTTCAAAGCTCTAAATTTCATAAAACCTCTCAAAAGGGGCCGAAGCCCCTAATATTAAGCCGCTGTAATTGCTGTAATGTCACCAGTACGGATAGCAGCAGGAACCATAACCGCTTCAGCGCCGCGAGCTTCACCACGAATGGTGATCAAGTTCTTCTGAACGTTATCAGTATCTTGCTCGAACATTTCAACACGAACACCATGGCGATTAAAGTACATATCAGCAGATACAGACTTGCACACCATAGTCCCAGCAGGGACGTTATTGCTAAGTACAACAGGGAGACCCCAAAGCAAAGGTGTAAGACCGTTATTAACATAAGTAACCGCGCCAGACTGAGCAACAAAAGCAGTATCACCAGAAGCTCGTCGTGTGGTCTCTGCTTTCTGCCAATCCGAAGGGTTCATATAAAAATAATCAGCTTCATAATCGGCCGAAATAATCTCATATTTCATCTTGCTTGCAAGGCCATAAATATCAATAGTTAACAGCGGATCTGTTGCAGTGCTGTTGCCGGAGGCTAACCAACCGCTAAAGTTTTGGCCAACACCATCACCTGTGATAATTTGCTGCTCAATTTTGTTTCGAACACCGTGAGCCATGCGCATATCAATATAAGACGCCAAGAACGTTGAATCTTCTAGTGCCTGTTTTGACGCTTTAAGAAAGTGAGGCACAGTTATAATTGGAACCGTTTTCTCTTCAAAGGTTAATACAGATTCAGGCTTTTGTGCGCCTTCAGCAGTACCGGCGGCGTTATTGGTCCACAACAATTCCCGCGAGTAGTAAATAATATTACTAGAAGCTTGACCCGTTGAAACCGTTGGCAATACTGTTAATTGACGAACCGCACCAGGTACAACCCCTGGCAACTGCTCATGTCGAGTGACTGAGTTATCACCGCCTGTAACAATTGTGTTCGCTTCGAAAGAGGCGCGGTTAGCCCGACCAGCTTTGAAGTCTGCGAAAGAGTCTGAGGCCACGAACTGTGCACCCATACCTTGGCTCACTTCCTTAGTTGAGGCACTTTGTCGCGACTGCTCAAAAGCGGTCATATTGTCGCCCATCTTCACAAGATCGGCATTCATTGCGACGAACTGCTCAGCTAGTGCACTTACAGTATCGTTTGTTTTTTTGCTGGCTTTCATAGAATCTTGAAGCTCAGCGTTTTGCTTGCCAATTGCCGAGTCAAGTTGAGCCGATACTTTCTCAAGTCCAGCCGTTAATTCTGCTTTATATTCACTCATAATGGTGATCCTTATTTATAGTTTAAAGTTGTCAAAAATTGCTTTTACTTCTGTAAGCTCATGATCACCACGAACTTGTTTCTTAACCGCTGCGGTAATCGCTACCGCTTCGGATCTTGAAAGCTTCATTTCATTGCGCATAACCGCCTCAACATCGGCCAAGCTTGAGCACGCGCTAAAAGTGTCTTTAATCGCTGGCTTTTCTGCTCGCATAGCCTCGATTTTTGCTAAAAACTTATCGGTAGAAAAGCTTACTTTATCGTGCGCCTTCA
>Ga0255047_10001962_pt1 | contig 14109 bp, 7 predicted proteins | sample JV7_2_1_MG_FD_183640 | JGI IMG/M metagenome (GOLD analysis project Ga0255047, IMG submission 183640) | Seawater microbial communities from Jervis Inlet, British Columbia, Canada - JV7_2_1 | ecosystem: Environmental > Aquatic > Marine > Inlet | place: Canada: British Columbia | collected 2016-10-06
CGTGTCGAGGCGCACGGAGACTCGAAACGGGACACATCACCGATCTCGACAACGGCTCCTGCTCGCTCGGGCGTCCGTTGCACAGGTGAGACGGCAGCGCCTCAGTCCGTGGGGGTTGACCAGTTGTCACGCCCTCAGGCGCCACGCGTCTCGAAGAATGGGCGGACTTCGATCGGAGCGTTGATGGCGTCCACGACCTTGCGTGCCCAGGCCAGGGCGGCATCGAGGTCGTCCGCGTTGATGATGTAGAACCCGGCGATGTGTTCCTTCGACTCAGCGAACGGCCCGTCGGTCATGACCACGTCGCCGTCGCCCATGCGGACAACGGTCGCCGTATCTGGGTCGTGAAGTCGGGCGCTGAAGACGAAGGAGCCGCTTGCCTCCATCTCGGCTTCGAGGGCACTGATCCGCTCCATGAACGCCTGCATCTCTTCGGCCGCCATCGGCTCGCGGGGCGCGCCCTCCACGGTGTGAACGGACAACAGGTACTGACCCATGAGTGCTCCTCGTCGTTGGTGCGGGTCGTTCCCGCGCTCACCCTCCCTCCGAATGGAATCGGCTCACGAGGACACCCCACGGCAAGAATAGTCCTGAACGATTCGCGGCCCGAGACGTCGGTAGAGGCGCCATCGGAGCATTGCGCTGCGCCTCCGGAGGGCCTGTGCATCATCGGTCAGTGTCGGGCCATGGCTCCAGGATCACTACGGCAGTCGCAACGGACCGGAGCGCCGCGTAGGCGTCCAGGTTCGCGTCCAGTTCGCGCCACCGGGCCCACAATCGCGACCGTTCCTCCCCCTCTGCAGCCCGGCCCCTGACCGTGCGTCGACCGTCGGCGAGATCGACGCTCGCTTCGGGATGAGCTTGGAGGTTGAGCCACCACGCTGGCTCGCCTTCAGCCCAGCCGTTCATGGCCAAGGTGACCAGGTCCGACTCATCTTCGAAGTAGCCGAGGATCACGCTCCGCACCTGGCCGGTGCGACGCCCGATGGTCGTGAGATGCATTGTGCCCCAGCGGGTGGCCTTCGCCCGCCACAATCCGACTCGGCCACCGGTGGCGCGGTACACGACGCGGTGCGTGGACCAGGCGAGGCGAACGAACCACCGCGGAGGAATCCACGCCCGTCGCTTGCGTTCGTCTGACATCGAGCGCCTCTCTCCCCGCGTCGTCTCCCTGATGTGGCGAGCAGTCTTGCCTAGCCGGCCGTGATCACATAGCCCCTGATACGCCCGTGGACGTCATCATCTCCGAACCGCTCCCGGATGGCGTCGGCAACCTGGACCGTGGCGTCTTCAAGGCTCGGCGGGTATCGAGCTTCGATCTCGTTGCGCAGGGGGGTGCCCTGGCAGTAGGCGATCGCCGGGATTACAGGATCTGACGCCACGCTGACCGCGTCAACGGCTTCGATGCCCACTTCATCGAAACCCGCCGCCCCCAGCTCTGCCCGGTACGTCGCAGGGTCATGGTGACCGTGGGGGGTACGAACGAGGAAACGCGGAGGATCATCGGGGAACACCGTCGCCAACGCGCCCGTGACCTCATGTGCGAAATCGTTCTCCTCGATTCGATCCCACATGCTGAAGATGAACCTTCCGCCTGGCTGGAGAACGCGACGCGCCTCGGAATACGCCTTCACCCTGTCAGGGAAGAACATGGCACCGAACTGGCACAGAACCAGATCAAACGTCGCACCGGGGAAGGGGAGATCGTGCGCGTCGGCGGGTCGCCACTCGATGCGTGTCGGGTTCTGCTGCATCGAAGCGGCCCGTTCCAGCATGGGCGGATTGAGATCCGTCACAACATGACTCGCGTGAGCACCGAGAGCCGGCGCGACTGCCCGAGCGACCACCCCGCTTCCTGCAGCAACCTCGAGGATCGCGGTCGCACGGAGAGCAGCGGCCCGATCTGCGAGGTCGACGGCGTACTGCTCGAAGATGAGCGGAACGAGATACGCGTCGTACACGTCAGGGATCGACCCGACGAACACCTTGTCCGATTCGCTCACCACTCATCCCCCGCCCGCTCGAGAAGTGCCTGTGGGCATCGACCTCAGTTTGGCGGGATGTTGTAGTTGCTGCTGAACCGGTTGGTGGGGTCCCACTGGTGTTTCAGTTGGACCAGCCGTGGGTAGTTGGCGCCGTATGCAGCGGGTATGCGATCGGTCTCGTCGTCGGCGATGAGGTTGACGTAGACACCTCCTGTGGCGTGGGCTGCCATTGCACTCTGGAACTCAGACGCCCACCCCATGACTGACTCGTCTTCGTCGGGGTCCATCCAACCGGCGATGCAGTGGAAGCCGAAGGTCGTGCTCCTCCCTGCGTACGGCGTTGCCGACGGATCGACCCGGCCGACGGCTCCTCCGAGTGGGTCGAAGTAGGCGGCGGTCAGAGGCCCGACCATGCGAGGTACGAACTCGACCATGGTGTCGATGGCCCCATCCGAAAGCCCGTCGAGGTCGTGTGCCTTCGAGATGTACCGCTGCCCCTTGGGCAGGTTGGCGTCGAAGCCCGTCTGGGCGTCGACGTATCGGCTGACACGCGCCTCCTCCAGAATCGGTTCACCCAACTCCCGCAGAGGCTGCACGAAGTCATGCTGCACGAAGTCAACCGCTTCCGGGTCTTGGTGGTAGACGACGAAATCGAGAACGGGCTGTCCGTGAGTCTCCTCGGGAAACACGTCGATGGGTGGGACACGGAAGCAGAACGGATAGCACTGGAATTCGTCCGGTGCCTCAGCCATGAAGTCTCTGAAGAAGCGAAGACGTTCCCCCGCACGGTCGAATGGATAGATGATCTGCCCGGAGAGCACCTGAGGACCCACCTCGTGCAATCGCAGTTCGAGGCTCGTGACAACGCCGAAGTTCCCGCCACCGCCGCGGAGCGCCCAGAAGAGGTCGGGGTTCTCATCAGATGCGGCGCGGAGCACTCGTCCGTCTGCGGTCACCACTTCCGCTGCGATCACGTTGTCGATCATCAGCCCGTACTTGCGCGAGAGGTACCCGCCGCCACCACCAAGCGCGGCACCGATCACCCCGACCGATGAGACCGTCGCCGTCGGAGTGGCGAGACCATGCGCCTGCGTCGCGGCATCCATCTCTGCGCACGTGACCCCACCCTCGACCGTCACCGTCATCGCTTCGCCGTCCACACGGACGGCCTTCATCGGCAAGAAGTCGAGGAGAAGACCGCCGTCGGCGACGCTGTTGGCAGCATATGAGTGGCCGCCGCCCTTCACCGACACCTGCATCTCATGCGCGCGGGCGAAATCGATCGACGCCTTGACGTCACTGCTGCTCGTGGGCCGGACGATGAGGTCCGGCCGACGATCGAACCTCGTGTTCCACAAAGCCCGCGCCTCATCGAACGCGGCATCACCCGGCTCGAGCACCCGGCCCGCCACTGAACTCAGATCGAAAGTGTTCACAAAACTCTCCAATCGTTCCTCATCATTGGATCATCGTGTCATTCCCGGGGCCGCCGATGAGGAGGTCCCAGCTGGGACCTCCCTCGAGATGGTCGTCGCCGCGTCCTCCGTAGAGCACGTCGTTGCCTTCCTCCCCATAGAGGATGTCGGGATCCGGTCCACCGAACAGAGCGTCATAACCCTCTCCGCCGTACAGACGGTCCGACCCGCGCCCTCCGAAGATCACGTCATTGCCAGCGAACCCACAAATGACGTCGTCACCTCGAGTGCCGAAGAGGATGTCGTCACCGTCGGTGCCGACGATCGTGCACACCGGGCCCCCACCAGAGATGACCTCGACTTCGAACGTCGTTGTCGCGGCATTCCCGGATTGATCGGTCGCCGTGCACGTGACGTTCGTGATTCCTACGGCGAATGCCGAGGTGGAAGGCGGAGCGCAGCCCACCAGCGGCGCCGGGTCGACGGTATCCGTGGCGAGCGGCTTCGTGAACTCGACCACCGTGCCCAATGGGTCGTTGGTGATGGTTTGGATGTCGGCGACAGGGTCAATGATGGGTCGGGTCGTGTCGATGACCGTCACGGTCTGCTGCGCGGTCGTTGCCAGGTGGCCGTCGTCAGCGGTCCAGGTGACCGTTGTGTCGCCGAGCGGTAACAACGCCGGCGCGTCGTGAGTGAGGGTCACCGAATCGCCATCGGGATCGCTCGCGGTGACGGCGGCAGCCGGCCCGAGGTCCCCGGTCCATCCCCCGATGGTGTTTCCCTCGACGATGAGAGGGTCGATCGAGACCGCCATCTCTGGCGGGAGGTTCGGGGCGAGAATCTCGGTCGCAACATCTACCGGGTCCAGCTGATACATCAGTCCGCTGAGATCACTGTTGGTCACAGCGAATCGTGCATCGGCCTGACCAGCGGAACCCAAAGGTGCAAACCAATCAAAGCTCACATGCTCGTCGCCGCCCAAGGCCACCACGGCGACGCTCCGGGTCTGAATGGTGCCATTCGGCAGGATGGCCTCTACCTCGACTCCCAGCGCGGGGCCTCTACCTTCGTTGCTGAGATGCAGTTCGTATGTGATCACCGATCCTTCGTTCGCCGTCACCGGTGCGTTGGCTTCGACGGTGACCTCGGGTCGCGTGAGAGCGGCCAGGAATGCTTGCACATCCTCCAACTCGTCGGGGTCAGTCGACGCCACATCTGCCGAAACTTCGAAATTCAACCCGATGCGATAGTTGAAGATCAGGTTGCTCCAGTCTTCGTATCCACTCAGAAAGGCGGGGTGCTCACGGTTGGCGTATTTCGCCTTCGTGTCATCTGTGAGCGGGTCGGGAAGGGTGTCACAAACGCGATCAGACCCGTCAGCGATGACGATATCCCCACCTGGCTGCCGGTACAGTGCGTCGTCACCGGTTGGTGTCGAACCGATGACGCCGTCGACCCCGGCCTCCACACAAACATTGTCACCATTGATGTCAAACGCGATGTTCTGGGTCCTCCAGCCATTCTTGAGTGCATCGGTCGAGGCGCAGGTGACCCCTTCGGCCATGCCGTTGCCGTTCCAGTCGATCAATCCGAGACCCACTTCCCCCTTGGGATCATCGATGCCGACGCATTCGTCGAGCGATGATTCGTCTAGATCGTGGTCAACTATCGAATAGCCGCACTGTCCTTGAGCCAATACGAGAAGGCCGTTCGTAGCACACGATTGGTAGGCATAGTTCATGGCACTCAAGTAGTTGGGCTTGCCGTGGATTTCGTCACTCCCGCCCCCATGTCCCAGCCCAAGGTTGTGGCCAAGTTCGTGGAGGAACGTTCCGGTCTGCTGGGCGTCGGTACCCGTTGGGAAGCCGTTCGCGTCCGTCCCGCTCCTGCGACACGGGTCGATGTTGTTGATGTCTCTCCAGCCTCCCATGGTCACCAGGAAGTCATCGGCCACTCGTTCGTCCCGGGTCCCGATTGAGCTGGCAAACCGCTCCGCAAGACCAGAAGTGCAGTCGTTCAACCGCTTGCGAAGATTCGTCTGGTGACCCCAAATGCTGTAATGGAAGACCGGATCTCGATTCACGTTGAAGTAGGTGTTCTTCAGGTCGTAAAAGTCGGCAGCCGATCCATCACCAATCCAATCCTGGTTGACCCAACGGAACTCGATGATCTCGTTTCCGACTTCATCGATCTGATCTCCACCACCACCACCGAGGTCGCCAAAACTGCCCGCAACGCCTCCGGATGACGCGGGCACCTGGGTAACACCCGGACCGTAGAGGGTCCCGGTGTCGACATGCAGCTGAACTCCCGTGGTCCCATCGGGGTTGTCAACAGGTGCGTCTGCAAAAGCCTGGACCGCAGCCATGACGGCCGGTTGCGTCGGGCAATGGTTGTGATCCTGATCGTCCGTGTAGTCGCCATCACCCCTACCGTCGGAGAACACACAGTCGATTTCGACGAAGATGTCCTTGCGCATCGGGTCGGCGCCCAGTACGGCAAGGTCGACGTCGATGGCGCCGTCGCCGTCAGCGTCATAGCCGATGGTTTCCCACTCTGTCGGAATCGCGTCGCCGTCCGGATCGAGGTCGCGTCCGAGCTCGACTTCGTAGCAGATTCGGACCGCGCGGGTAGCGTCGTCGCCCGACGAGCAGGCGCCTCGGCCGAATGGGAACCTCGAGATTTCACCCGTTCCAAGGTCGACGCTGAAGATGACCTGATCACCCGGACCCGGCACGGCATCCGCTTTGTCGTCGGCGAGGTTGAGCAACGTGTCATCGTCCCACACCTCCAGGATGACGATCGCGGGGTCTCGATCCGCCCTCACGTCCACCGTGTACTCCCAGCCCGGGTCGATCAGCGACTGGTTGTCGGCCGTGCCGGCGCGGTTGTCCGTGAGATCAACGGGGATCAGCAGTTTGCCGATTTGCGCACGCACGTAGAAGTCCGGCGGGTTACCCAAGGGATCGAGTCCTCCGGTCAGATCCTCGACCGAGAGAATTCGCACCGTCAGCGGCCATCGCTCAACGCTCACTTCGAGTGGCTGACAGGAGGCGAGACCGACCCGTCCTGTGGAATCTCGCCCGCGCACACAGATCTGATGGGAGCCACCGGCGATGGCGTCGTTTGAGATCCGCCCCGACTCCACAGGGCTGTCGAATGCACCGTCGGCCGGGTTCATCGCGACGTAGGGGCCACCGTCGATCGAGTAGTCGATGGAGGCAATGTCGGAGAACTGGGGATGGTTGGTGTCGTCGGCGGTTGCGTCGATCTGGACGGCCTCACCGACAGGAGCGCCGTTGGGCTGGATGCTGAGTGCCGTGATCTCCGGTCCGGTGATGTCGCCGCGGACCCGGACGAACACGTCGTCGAAGCCATCGACATCACCGGCGACCAGACCATTGAGTCCCGTGCTGAACGCCACCACCGACCCGTCACCACTGAAGCCGATCACATCTTCAGTCGAGCCGAAGCCTGTGCCGACGCCGCCACCACTGGCGACGGTGAGCCGCTCGACGGTCTGTGTGGTGAACGTGTCCTTGACGTACCAGTCGGCGGTGCCGTTGGTATCTGCAGTGTCGAGGGCCGCGGCGGTCAAGTAGGCGACCCAGCGGCCGTCTGGACTGATCTGGGCGCGCTCGTGTCCGGGACTGTTGGTGTCGACCGGGAAGGCTTCTCCCGATGGCACGTCGTGGACGAAGACCTCGACGGTCCCCGACGGCGGAGACGGAAAGGCGAGAACGGCTCCGAGGTTCGAGACCGAAGCGATCCGTGTGCCGTCGTCGCTGATCGACAGATCGCGCAGATCGTCGACAGCGTGGGTGAGGCGCGAGATCGATCCACTCGCCACCTCGAACAGGTAGAGGTCGGTCCACCTCTCGTTCGCGCTTGGGGAGGCGATTTCGTTGCTGGCGACGTATGCGACCTTCATCCCGTCGCCATCGACATCGAAGAGGGCTCCGGCATCGATGCCACCGCCACCCGGGGATTCCACGCCGACGACCGGGAGCAGTGTCGTTGTCTCCGATGCCAGGTCGCGGCGGTAGACCTCGAAGCGAGGCGAGAGACCCTCCTCGTCCTCCGGACCAAGTACGACGTCCCCGGTGAAGACAGCAACGGTTCCGTCGCTACTGAGCCGCGCTGTCATCCCCGTGCGGAATTCGGTCATCTGCGTGCCGTCTGGAGCGATGGTCACCAGTTCGATAGCACCCGTCTGCCGGGTCCACACGAAGGCGTCGACACCGGACCCGTTGACGTCACCGGAGACCAGGCCGTCGTCCCTCGAGATGAACAAGATGACCGATCCGTCCGCGCTCAACTGTGGGGACTGGCCGTCGGCGACGTACGTCATCGTTCCAGTGCTGCGGTCGAGCAGATGGATTCCGCGACCTCCATCACCTGAGAGGTCATCGGCAGCCCAGAAAGCAACAAGCAGCCCATCGGCGCTGATCGACGGCGAGAGCGAACTGATTGCGACCTGTGCGCCTGTTGAATCCACAGAAACGAGTTCGGTCGAGGGCGAATCCGCGGCTGACAGCGGACGTCCAGCCGTGGAGATCGCAACAACAGCGAGCAGCGCAACGATCACGAGCAGCCGAGCGAAACGCGGATGAGAGGCCATCAGCCGCCGGGGCATACCAACCATCGTTCCAATCGCGGTCGAGACGCCAGCTGTTCTGAGTCTCATCCGGAGTTCCTCCACACTGTCGATCGGTACGGCCAGCGGTAGACGCGAACCTCTGCCGCGTTGGTGATCAACGTAGGAAGAGCCTCTAATCGGCCGCTAAACACGCGCACAGCGGTGCCGGTGAGGCATCGCTGTGAAGCACTTGGCAGAATGTGACGAGCACCACTGGAGAGTCATTGGGTTTGGACCTTGCAGTCCTCGGCCCCCTGCGGGTCAGGGCAGACTCCGTCGTCGAGATTGAACGGCCGTCCCATCGGCGGCTGTTGTCGATCCTCGCGTTGGACTCTGGTCGTCGCATTGGCACCGAGGTCCTCATCGACCGCTACTGGGGAGAGGCTTCCCCCGCAACGGCCAAAGCTGCCCTGCAGACCCACGTGTCAGCGCTACGCAAGTTGTTGGGCCGGAAAGCGATCATGACCGAGGGATACGGCTACCGGCTCGATCTCAATGGCGGGACCCTCGACTCGGAAGAGTTCCTGAGACTTGCCTCTGCTGCGAAGCGTGGTGCGGATGGCGGAGACTGGGAGGCTGCTCTCTCTGCCGACGAGTCCGCGGTCGCCCTTTGGCGTGGCCGACCGTTTCCCGAGCTCGAGGACGACGATTTCGCCCGGCCCCACATTGCCCGACTGGAAGAGCTCCGCCTGGAGTTGTTCGAACTCAGAGCCCAAGCGCTGCTCGCGATGGGGAGAGACTCGGAGGCCCTCCCGGACCTGGAGGCGCTTGTCGTTGAGCATCCGTTGCGGGAACGGCTCTGGGAGCATCTCATGACGGCTCGCTATCGATTGGGGCGCCACGCCGAGGCCCTCCGCGCCTATCGGGAGGTGGAAGAACATCTTGCCGAGATGGGATTGGCACCAGGCGAATCTCTGCGGCGATTGGAGGAGAAGATCCTCCTCCACGATCAGGGACTGACTCAACCTCGGCACAACCTGCCCGTGGAGTTGAGCCGGTTCATCGGACGCGAGGAGGAGTTGGAGGCGGCCACCGAGCTGCTCGTTGAGCATCGGCTGGTGACCTTGACCGGAGCCGGCGGGTCGGGGAAGACGAGGCTCGGCTCCCGCATCGCATTGGAGGCGCTGGAGTCGTACACCGATGGTGTTTGGTATGTCGAGCTCGCCGCGTTGCAAGACCCGGACCTCATCCGCACCGAACTGACGCGGGTCATGGGTCTGCAGGCTCCCAGCGAGGATGCTCTGGGCTTTCTCGCTCGCGCGATCGGGAGCGATACCGCCCTGATCCTCCTGGATAATTGTGAGCATCTTCTCGAAGGCGCCTCGGCGGTAGCGCGATTCGTACTCGAAGCCGCACCCGGGGTCAAGATCCTCGCCACGAGCCGCGAGGCGCTTCGAGTCCCCGGAGAGGCGGTCTACGAGGTGCCCGGCATGGCTTTCCCCGTGGACGATGTGCGTGAGCCACACCGTGCTCTGGAGTACGACGCGATCCGGCTCTTCGCCGAACGAGCGGCTCTGGTGCGGCCGTCTTTTTCCCTCGACGTGTCGAATGTTGCCCCGGTCGTCAGAATCTGTCGCCGTCTCGATGGGATGCCTCTGGCCATCGAGCTCGCGGCTGCGCGCGCCGCCTCGCTCGCCCCGGACGTGATCGCCGATCGTCTCGACGACCGGTTCCGCCTGCTCACCGGTGGGCCGACCACCGCGCCGCCTCGCCAGCAGACCCTCGAGGCCACCATTGCGTGGAGTTACCAGCTGCTCTCGCCCCATGAGCAAAGAGTGCTCGATCGGCTCAGCGTCTTTCGCGGCGGGTTCAACCTCGAGATGGCCGAGTCGGTCTGCTCCGGCGATGGAGTAGACGTCGCAGACGCGGTGCCGATCATCGCCAACCTGACGACCAAGTCGCTGACGGCGGTGTACGAGACTGCCGCAGGCCGACGCTATCGCCTCTTCGAAACGGTGAGGGACTTCGCCCGCCTTCGACTCGAGGAGTCCGGCCGGCAAGAGGATGCTCGCGATCGACACCGCGAATGGTGCCTCGGATTCACATCAGAGGTCCAGCGGCAATGGCTCGGCGGAGGTCGCGACGATCTCATCATGCGAATCCAGCTCGAGGCCGACAATCTGCAGGAAGCCTTCGATTGGTCCCGAGACAGGGAAGACCCCTCCGGAGTCGGCCACCTCCCGGATGCCCTGGAGATGCATTGGACCACGCTTGGCCACTTCTCCCGATCGATCGATTCGTTGGAGAGCGCCCTCGAGGCCAGTGAGGACATTGAAAGAACGGCCTACCTACGAGTCCGGTACGCCAGCCTCCTCTTTTCGATCAATGATTCTATTGGGGCGATAGCTCAGGCGAGAATGGCCTACCAACTGACCAATGGAGCCGAACCATCGCCGGAGAAGGCGTTCGTGATCGCGGCGCTCGCCCACCTCCACATGATGTTGGTCGACGAGGACCCGGAGCCGGCACTCCCGCTGGCGAGGGAGTCCCTGGCTGTGAGCCTGGAGCTCGGTGATTCCTACTCGGAGGTGATATCCAGACGAACGCTCGCAAATGCCCTCTCCTGGAACGGTCACCCCGACCAGGGGATCGAGGAGATGGAGCGAGCTCTCGACATCGCTCGGGAGACCGGCAATTCTGCCCGGATCTTCGACATCTACTACTGGTTCTTGCATGTGTTGTTCTTGGACCCGGTGGCACGACGAGAGAGGCCTCGCCAGCTGCTCGAGGAGATGCTGGAACAGTTCCCCGAGGACGACGAGCGGTGGGTTGCAAGTTTTGCTTCGGGTTGGGGTCCCTGGGTGTTCTGCCAGATGGGCGAGCTCGAACGTGCCGGGGCGGCGATGGACAGATTCGGGGCCCATCACCTCGAGCAGTGGGATCTCCTCACCCATCGGATTCTTCGGGGCGTTGTGCGCTGGATGCAGGGTCGTCTCGGGGAGGCAAGACAGGATCTCCTCGATATGGAGAACGAAGGCCTCAATCCCCGGTGGTACCACGACTACTACCCGTTGCTGGTCGACGTCCTCGCCGACCTCGGGCGGTTGGAAGAGGCCAGGGAATCCGCTGAGGCCTATCTGGACACCGATGTTCATCCCACGGAAGCTGCCAAGAAGGTGGGTGCCTTGAACCCGTTGGTCCGCGCCGAGATCGACCGGGCACTGATCACGGCCGAGACGCGTGAGGACGGTATCCGGCGAGCGCGAGAGGCAATCACGACCATTCAGGACATCATCTCGGAGTTCCCCCCACCGACGGAGGGCTCGATCTCGATGGAAACCCCCAGGACCCATCTCGCCTTCGCCAGAGCCGAGCTGTCCCGGGCGACCGGTCCCGATCCAGCCCTGTGGCGAAAGGCAGTGGAACGAGCCGACTACCTCTATTTCCGGCTCTACGCCAGGTTGCGGCTCGCCGAAGCTCTCCTCGAAACCGGCGAAGCCGATGAAGGAGCCGCCAAGCTGAACGAGGTAGACGCCGAGGCGTACCGGATCGGCGCCGCTCTCATTCGGCAACGGGCGGACGAAGTAGCCGCACGGTTCGACGTCGAGCTCAACTAACCAGCGGGCACCACACTCTGGTTGGCTTGGTTGAAGACGTTGCTCGGGTCGTACCTCGCTTTGATCTCCTGGAGCCTCTCGAGATTGGCCCCGTAGGCCGCCTCGACCCGGTCTCCATCGTCATGGTCGAGGTAGTTGGAGTACACCCCCGCCGAAACGTGGGGAGTCATCCTCTCGTGGAGAGCTCGGGTCCAGGCCATTGCGCGCCGGTCTCCCGATGGACCCTCCCAGCCAGCCGATATTCCGAAGCCGAACCTCGCGCTGCGATGAGGGAAGGCGGTGGCGGACGGATCGACCCGGGAGATGGCCCCACCGAGGGAGTCGATGAAGACCTTGGAGTAGGCGCCGGGAAGCGGGTCGACCCCCTCGACGAGAGTGGCAATCGCAGCATCGGACAGTTCGTCCATGTACTGCGCCTTCCAGTAATAGCGGCCACCGTCGGGTGCACTGGCGTCGAACCTGGACTGGAGGGCGGCGTACGGCATGGGAGCGACCACCGCGAGCATCGGCGACCCAAACTCGGCCAGGGGAGACAACGCTGTCTCGCCATCTTCCAAGGAGCCCGGATGACACGCCACGAATGCCAAGGTGGTTGTTCCGTGCCGCTCCTCGGGAAACGCCTCTACCGGAGGCACATTGACGAAGAGGGCATGACAGGCAACATCGTCGGGGGCATCGGCCATGAATTCGCGATAGAAGGTCAAGGCGTCTGCGGCGGATCGAATCGTGTGAAACACCAGGGCGGTCATCACCTCGGGGCCAACCTCGTTGAGGCGATACTCGAACGACGTGACCACACCGAAGTTGCCGCCTCCTCCGCGAAGTGCCCAGAAGAGGTCGGGGCTCTCTTGCGCACTGGCGTTGACGGTGCGGCCGTCGGCCAGGACCACCTCCGCAGCCTTCAGGTGGTCGATGGTCAATCCGAAGGGACGTGCCAGATACCCGACTCCACCACCCAGGGTGAGGCCGGCGACACCGGTACGCGAGTCAACCCCGCCGGTGGCGGCCAGCCCGAATGCCTGGGTCTCATGGTCGACCACCCCCCACGTGGCTCCTGCCCCCACGCGAACCGTTCTCGCCGTGGGATCGACCCACACTGGCTGCATCAGAGACAAGTCGATCATCATGGCATCGTTCCGAACTGCTTTGCCGGCGACCCCGTGTCCCCCGCCCCTGATGGTGATGGGAAGTCCGCGAGACCGGGCGAAGTCAAGCGCAGAGATCACATCGGCAGTGCCTTCGCAGCGGACGATCATGGCCGGTCGCTGGTCGATCATCCCGTTCCACACCTTGCGCACGCTCTCGTACTCGGGGTGCGCCGGCGTGATCACGCTTCCCCGCAGAGACGCGGCGAGTCGATCAGGTGGTGGGGTGTCGAGCACGTTCCCCTCCTCGAAGAGCGGCGTTCCACTCGAAACGTAGGAGTGACACCTAAACGGGCTCTCAACGCACCCAGAACATCAGGAATGTACGTATCCCACGGGTCTTCTTCGTAGCGGGGGCAGGATTCGAACCTGCGACCTTCGGGTTGTGAGCCCGAAATCACACCACCCTTTGACCTGGGGTTGCCACTCCTCCGCCCGCTACCTCGGATTCACCCGAGCCGGGAGCCGTTGCTCGCGATCACGTCGGAGTACCACCGAGCGCTCGCCTTGGGGATGCGGCGCTGCGTTTCGTAGTCGACTCGGACGAGGCCAAACCGTTTCGAATAGCCGAAGGCCCACTCGAAGTTGTCGAGGAGCGACCACACGAAGTAGCCATCGAGAGGAACCCCACGTTGCGTCGCCTCGCGTGCCTCGATGAAGTGCAGCCGCAGGTACTCGATCCGGTCCTGGTCGTCGACATTGCCGGCCGCGTCCGGGTGATCGGGCATCGCCGCACCGTTCTCCGTCACGTAGAACGTCGGGAATGGATAGTCCGAATGCAGGCGGTCCAGCCACGTCCCCAACCCGCTCGGTGACACTTCCCAACCCATCTCCGTGAACCACGGACCGGGGACGATCGGAGGCTTGGGTCGCTCGCCGTCAGTGACCGCATCGTCGCACACGACGTGACGCTGGTAGTAGTTGACCCCGAGGAAGTCCAACGGGGCTGCGATCTCCGCGAGGTCTCCCGGCCGCACCTCCGCGGCCTGCCACCCGAAATCGGCAACGACGTCAGCCGGATAGCCGCGGCCGGCGAGCGGGTCGAGGTACCACCGATTCATCCTGCCGTCCTCGAGCCGCGCTGCTTCCACGTCCGCTGGATGGGAGGACGCGGGCACCTTGTGGTCGACGTTCACCACGATGCCGAGACGAAGGTCGGGAGCAGTCTCGCGCAACATCCGAACGGCTCTGCCGTGGCTCAACAGGAGATGGTGACCGACGGCGAGTGCCTCGTCGAGCGATCTTCTCCCCGGTGCGTGGATGCCGGTGAGGTGACCCAACCAGGAGATGACCCATGGCTCGTTGTGGGTGGCCCAGTCTCCCACCCTGTCGCCGAGCCGCTCGACGGCTGCGGTGGCGTATGCCACG
>Ga0255047_10001964_pt1 | contig 14097 bp, 19 predicted proteins | sample JV7_2_1_MG_FD_183640 | JGI IMG/M metagenome (GOLD analysis project Ga0255047, IMG submission 183640) | Seawater microbial communities from Jervis Inlet, British Columbia, Canada - JV7_2_1 | ecosystem: Environmental > Aquatic > Marine > Inlet | place: Canada: British Columbia | collected 2016-10-06
AGTTAATTATAGTTTTATAGTAATGTAATAATGTAATTATTAATTATGTAAATCATAGTATGATGGAGAGGGGAATAGTATGAACTATAAAAGTATATTTTCAAAGAGACTCTCCGAATCAGCATCATCATGTATGGTAATGATGACACAAGGTAACTTACTCACCATGACTCTAGGTCATTGGGGTAAAGCATTAGAAGTAGGAGTAATAGCATCTCTTGCTACATTAATAGTAATAATCTATGGTAATAAGGAATGGCAACATAATAAGTATGCTATGTCAGGAGCTATAGGTTTCTTTACTGTCTTTGCTGATATGGTAGCACACCCGTCTAGTTTTGGTGGTGTAACTACAGAAGCACTGGCTACTGGACTAGGAGCAGGACTACTCTGTTTAGTTATGTCTTACGTATATAAAAAGGAGCTATAAGAAATAGCTTGACTTTCTTTAAGTCTTGTGTTATAATATTAGTATGAGTAAAAAATCGTTTAAGGACAAACTGGGTAGATATCGTACTCAATCTCTTTTTTGGGAGATGAGAAATTCATCGCTATCTTTAAAAGGTATTGCAATGCTACCACCTATTTGGTGTATGAAAGACTATGACCTTGTTAAAGGCGATAAGACCTATCCGTCTCTTAAGAACATATATATGTCTTATGAGCACGTTCCAGGATACGAGTATGACTTTGCTTTAGATAACCTAGGGTCTTGGGATCACTGGTTAAAGCTATGTAACGACACAACACCACAAATCAAAGATATGATTAAAGGCTGGAGAGATGAGTTAGATATTAAACTCAAGGCAGTTGGGATCAAGGCTATCATTGCCTCATCATTAGATAATGATGCTAAGGGTCTTCAGGCTAGTAAGTATCTTGTAGAAAAGGGTTATGCTGTCAAAAAGGCAGGTCGCCCTTCCAGGGAAGATGTCGAAAGAGAACTTAAAACAGATGCTAGAGCAGCTAAACAACAACAGGCTGACATGGACCGAATAGGTTTAAAAATCATTAAAGGAGACAAATAATGGCAACACAAAAGAAATTTAACCCAAAAGCAAAAACTAAAAAAGTACCAGTTAAAAAATTAGCTAAGGCAGCAATTACACTGTTAGGTCCAGGTAAATTTGGTGTAGCAGCTAAAGCAGGAACTAAGGCTGTTAAACATTTAGTTAAGCAAGCTAAGGCAAAAAAATTAGGTAAAGCTGCAGTTAAAAAAGCTAAAAATAATAAAACTGTTTCACCATACTCTAACACCAAAAATCAAGCTGGTTATGATAAAAACTTTGATCCAAAAGCTACACGAAACTATATAAGCAAAGAAAACAAAAAAATTAAATCAGCATTTGACTATATGAACAAAAACCCTAGAAAAAATCCAAGTAGTGCAGAAGAATATGTATTTGAACATCGTGAGTATATAGAAAATGCTTTATCTAATTTTGCAAAAAGTTTTAGCAAGACTCAAATGAGAAAAGCAGCAAAAAAAGTATTAAAAAAATAAATCATTAAAGAGGACAAGTAATGCCATTACCATTAATACCAATTGCAGCACATATTGCACGAGTAGGAGCCATTTCAGTTCTTAAACACCTAACAACTAGAAAAGCTAAACAAATAGCAGTAAAAAAGATAGTTAAACAGAATCTGGCTAAGGGTAATTTAAAATTAAAACCGAAACAATCTGTCTTACCTTTTAAAAATCAAGTAGCTCCAGGAAAGGGAAGTAAGGCAAAGATAGATAAAATACTTAATACAGGGCAACCACCTGGATATAATTGGAGAAAACCTAATAAATTATTAAAGAAAAAGTATAGAAATTTAGTAAAGAAACCATGGCAAGATATACTTAAAAAATAGTATGCCTTATACTTATACATCAGGACCTAAAAAAGGACAACGTAATTATACTGCAGAACTTGCTTGGGAGAAAAGAAATCCAGGGAAGAAGAGACAGGCTAAAAGAGTAAAAAGAAATAAATGTAGGGTTCTGAAAGGAGCTAAAGTAGGAGATGGTAAACATTGTGATCATAAAGATGGTAATGCATTAAATAATAAACGAAAGAATCTTAGATTAGTATCAGCTAAGACTAATCTAAAGAAAGAAGCAAAATCAAAAAAACGTAAATCAAGGAAAACATAAATGGCTAAAATAACACTCCCCACCATTGCAGCAGGCTTTGCTAGTAACACAGCCTTTAATACTGCTTTTGATGCATTAGAAGCAGAGTTCCAGAACAAAGTATTATATAGAAATAATACTTCTGGTGAGACTAATACTATGTCTCAAGCTCTGGATATGAATAGCCAAGCTATTAATAACTGTGCTATGCTTACAGCAACAGGACTTACTATTGGTGGAGTTAGTCTTACAACTAAAGTAGCTGAAGCAGCCGCATCAGCAACAGCAGCCGCAGCAAGTGCTACAGCAGCAGCTAGTTCTGCAACAGCAGCATCAAGTTCAGCTACAGCTGCAGCAACATCTGCAACATCTGCTGCTACAAGTTATGATAGTTTTGATGATAGATATTTAGGATCTAAAAGTTCTGCACCTACTGTAGATAATGATGGAGATGCTTTAATAACAGGAGCTCTCTATTGGAATACAACTTCTAATGTAATGAGTGTAAGGACTGCTGCAGGAGCATGGACTATATTTGTTCCCTCTGCTTCTGAACTAGCTGATATTGCTGCTCTAGCTCCAGCTGCTGTAATTGCAGATATGGATCTCTTAGGAACTTCTGCTAACGTTACTGCTATGGGTTTACTAGGAGTAGCCTCAGTTATAACAGATATGAGTATTTTAGGAACTGCTGACGTAGTTACTGATATGAATGTTCTAGGTACTGCCGATGTAGTAACAGACATGAATGTTTTAGGTACTTCAGCTAATGTTACAGCAATGGGTCTTTTAGGAACATCTGCTGTAGTAGCTAATATGGCTACAGTTTCAGCTAATGTAGCTGGTGTAAATAGTTTTGCTGACTTATATAGAGGAGCCTCAAGTGCAGCACCTACAGGTACAATTACTACAGGTACTTTATATTATGATACAGATGCCCCTGCTCAATTATATGTATGGGATGGTTCAGCATGGCAAGCAGCAGCTTTCTCAATAACAGGAACAGTAACTGCTTTTAATACTAGAACTGGTGCAGTAACATTATCAAGTGCTGATGTTACTGGTGCCTTATCTACAGGAGCAATTGCTACAGCTAAGATTGCAGATGATGCAATTACTGCTGATAAATTAGCTGACTCAATCAATACAGAAATAACTGCTAATACAGCTAAAGTAACTAATGCTACACATACAGGTGATGTAACAGGGGCAACAAGTCTTACTATTGCAAGTGATGCAGTAGTAACTACAAAGATACTAGACTTAAATGTAACAGAAGGTAAATTAGCAAATAACGCAGTTACTCTAGCTAAAATGGCTCATGGTACAGATGGTGAATTAATTACTTATGATGCAACAGGAGCTCCCGCTAATGTGCCAGCAGGTAATTCAGGAGACATCTTAACTTCAGCAGGTGCTGGTGCAGTACCAACTTTTCAAGCTGCTGCTTCAGCAGATGTATCTAAAATAGTTGAGTCGTTCCCACTAGCTTCTGGTGGTGCAGTAACAGCAGCTAGAGGTGTATCAGTAAATACAAGTGGTGAAGTTGGAATACTACCAACACTAAATACATTAGGTAGTATAGTTGCAGGATTTACAAATGGAACTGATGTTGGACAAGCAGATGGTTTTACAGCAGATGGTTCAAAACAAATTAGATATGTTCTGTCTGGAACTACAACAAGTCAAATTGGAACTATAACAGGATATGCTATTAATGACTCAGGAGTTCTGTCTACTGGTGGCACTACAGTAACATTACCTATGCCAATCTTTGTAAGTAGTGGTGTAATTATGAATTTTGCCAACTTTAAGTCTATAGCTATAGATAATGATAAAGTCCTAGTTTTATCTGGTGGTGCTTCTACTACAAATGGTACTGGTGGTACTGGTGGTGGTAGTGCAGAAACTCAAGCAGCATTTCAACTTAATATTTTAACAATCGCTGATAATGGTGATGTAACAAAATCTGCTGATTTATTAAGTTATACTTCTGGTCCACATACAGGCACTTGGCCAACTTATTGGTATACTGGATTAGCTAAAGTATCTGACACTGTTTATACATTATCTGTTTATAATGATAGGGCACTATCCCCTGGAGTTTGGAAAAAAACTTTAACTATTTCTGGAGCAACACTATCTTCTAGTGCAGATGATACTGAAGGATATGATTTAACTCTCCCTTTCGAAGGTTATGGTTCTACTATTAATGCATCTTGTGGAACACAGCAATATTTAGGTTCTCCTGGTCTTACTTTTAATGATGGGGCAAATCCAACTACTCTAACAACAGGTAATAAAGTTGTTAAAATGACATCTAATAGTCCAGCATATCAAGTATCAAGTTATAGTACAAATGATATTGGTACACCAACCTCTACAACAATAATTACTGATAATTTTGATACAGATATTCAATGGTGGTTTTTAGACAAACTTCATGTAATGGCATCATATAAATTAACAGGCACTCAAGAGCAGGTATATAGAACATTCATAATTGATGCTACTACTGGTGCTTTAACAAGTACATATTTGTATAATACAGGAGCAACTAGGACAGGGTCTAATGAAAAAGCCCTTTCTTATTGTATTGCTCCTAGAAGAAATACAACGGCTGCGGCTCAAACATTAGTTGGAACTAATTTTTACGACGCAGATACAACTCTTAATTATGTTAATAGTATGTCAGTAGATATTAATGGACAAATCTTAGGGTTTAATACAGGGACTTTAATGAATTCAGTTTCTGGTATGTCGCAAGAAGTACCAGTATATCTTAGTGACACTGCATGGGGTTCATCTTATGTAGCAGGTAATATTAGATACTTCCAACCATATACAGTTAATGCTGCTTCAACACCTGCTTATAATCATGTAGGATTTGCTGCTGCAACTTCAAGTTCAGGTGCACAAAATATTACTGTAGGTGGTGTAGCTACTGGATTTACTGGTTTAACTATAGGAAGTTTGTATTATACAAATACAACATTTACTGGAGAAGTAACAACAGACTCTTCATCAGGCAATCTTGTTGGTAAAGCAATTTCCGCAACTGAAATATTATTAAATAGGGACTCATAATAATGCTAATGACTAAAGAAGAAGCAAAAATAAAATTAGAGGAAACTGATTGGTCTGTTCTTTCTGATGTAAATCTAACAACAGCTAGTAAAGCAGAATTTATTAATTATAGATTTTGTTTACGTCAAGTTATTATATCAGGGTTTGATAGTTTAAACATGGAGTTTCCAGAAAAACCAAGTCCAACTTGGCAAAATGAATAATGACACTTACTGATAATGCAGTTATTAAAATAAAAGATTTAATTGCTGAAGAAAATAATCCTAATATTAATTTAAGGGTTTATGTTCAAGGTGGTGGATGTTCTGGTATGCAATATGGATTTACATTTGACGAAGAAATTAATGAAGATGATACAAAAGTTAAGAAAGATGATTGTACAATATTAGTAGACCCAATGAGCCTGCAATATTTACAAGAAGCAGAAATAGATTATAAAGAGTCATTACAAGGCTCTCAATTTCAAATACATAACCCTAGTGCTAAAGCATCTTGTGGTTGTGGAAGTAGTTTCGCAGTCTAATGTCTTATAGTCAAAAAGTATTAGACCATTATGAGAACCCAAGAAATGTAGGTTCTTTTGATAAGTCTGACTCTAATGTTGGAACTGGAATGGTAGGTGCTCCTGCTTGTGGTGATGTTATGAAACTACAAATTAAAGTAGATAATGATGTTATAACAGATGCGAAATTTAAAACTTATGGATGTGGTTCAGCAATTGCATCAAGTAGTTTAGTTACAGAATTATTAAAAGGTAAGACATTAACAGAAGCACAGGATATAAAAAATACAGACATTGTAGAAGAACTAGCTTTACCGCCAGTAAAAATACATTGTAGTGTTTTAGCAGAGGATGCAATTAAAGCAGCAATAACGAATTTTAAGGAGAAATAAAGTGGCATCATTACTAGAAAGAAGCCATGCAAAAGCTAAAGCTTATAAAGCTAAAAAAGATATGCAAAAGAGGCAGGTTCATCAGTTCTTTTCTGATGGTTTTCTTAAGAAACCTAGGTCAAAGTATTTACAAACCGTACCTAATACATCAAAATCTGTTAATAAGTTGAAGAAAGGACGAGTACCATATAAAGGAAATAGTAGTTACTTAAAAGAATTAAGAAAGCTTAAACTATATAAAACCTAATTTTAAGGAGAAATAAAAATGGCAAAAACCAAAAAAACACCATTTGAGTTACACGGGAAAGAGTACTTTGTAGAAGATTTAAATAAAGAACAAACAGTAATGTTTCAACATATTGGTGATTTAGAAAGAAAGACTAATCAATTGTTATTTAATTTAGACCAACTAAATACAGGTAAAGAAGCTTTTCTTTTAAAACTACAGATAGCATTAACAACTAAGGAGAAGTAATTGGAACATCTATTATATATTATTATTATTTTATACATTTGGGAAGAATATTTAGAATTTCATTGGTTTACATTATACTATAGTATTATAAACACATATCAAGATTTAGCTCCTAAAAGCTTAAAAGATATACCATCTTGGTTAAAGAATAGAGTATGGGTTTGGATAAAGAGTAAACTGTAATTGAAAAATGATTTAATAAGAGAAGCAGCAGAAGCGGATCTTATAACATTTATTAAGTTAGTTGCTCCACATATATTGTATGGTGCATTACATGAAGAACTTATATCATGGTGGAGTAGACAAGAAGCTAAAGATAATCAGTTAGTATTACTTCCTCGTGGACATATGAAGAGTAAACTAGCTGCTTATAGGACTGCTTGGTGGATAACTAAGCATCCTGAAACAACTGTTCTTTATGTATCAGCAACAGCTGATTTAGCAGAGAAACAGTTATATGCAATTAAACAGATAATAGATTCACCAATCTATCATAGATACTGGAGTAATATGATTAATCCAGAAGAAGGGAAACGAGAAAAGTGGGCAGTAGCTGAAATAGCTATTGACCATCCTCAACGTAAACTGGAGGGTATAAGAGATGCTACTTGTAAAGCTGTTGGTCTTACTAGTAATACTACAGGCTTCCACGCAGATATTGTCGTACTTGATGACATTGTTGTACCAGGAAATGCCTATACGGAAGAAGGTAGAGAAAAGGTAAGTAATGCTTATTCACAGTTAGCTTCTATTGAAAATCCAGGAGCACAGGAATGGGTTGTAGGAACTAGGTATCATCCCCGTGATATATATGATACTATGATTAATATGAAAGAAATCTATTATGATGATGCAGGAGAAGTACTCGAAGAGAAGGAAGTATACGAATTGTTCCAACGAGTCGTAGAAACAGACGGAGAGTTTTTATGGGCTAAAAGGACAAGGAAAGATGGAAAAGCATTTGGATTCGATAGTAAAGAGTTGGCTAGGATTAAGGCAAAATATATTGATACAACTCAGTTTTATGCACAGTACTATAATGATCCAAATACTACTGAAAGTGCCAGGATTAATAAAGAGAGTTTTCAATATTTTGATAGAAAGGTTTTAACTAATAATGAAGGTGATTGGTATATAAGGGATAGAAAATTAAATGTCTACGCTGCTATTGATTTTGCATTCTCTTTAAGAAAGGGTGCCGATTATACTGCTCTAGTAACTATAGGTGTAGACCACCAAGCTAATTATTATGTTCTAGATATAGATAGATTTAAAACAGAAAGAATTGTAGACTATTATAAACATATAGTAACTGCTTGGGAAAAGTGGGGATTTAGAAAAATACGAGCAGAGATAACAGTAGCTCAACAAACTATTGTAAAAGAATTAAAAGATAGTTATCTTAAACCTAATGGAATACCTTTATCAATAGATGAGTTTAGACCTACAAGACATCTAGGAGATAAAGCTCAAAGGGTTGGTTCAGTACTAGAACCTAAGTATGATAACTTACAAATATGGCACTATAAAGGTGGTAATTGTCAATCGTTAGAGGAAGAGTTAGTAATGGTGCATCCTCCTCATGATGATATTAAGGATGCTTTATCTAATGCAATAAGTATTTCAATAATACCTAAGTTAAGATCAAGTAGAAATTTAAATAAAATAACAAATGTATCAGTACACTCTAGATTTGGTGGAGTTTCTTATTAAGGAAAAATTATGGCAGGAAGAGTAGCAGAACTTAAAGAAATGTTGCAGAAAGATGGCTTTGCAAGACAACTTGCCGGGTTATATAATAATTGGTGGGTGCAACGTAATGGTAAAGAGGTTGAATGGAGAGAGTTAAGAAATTATCTTTTTGCTACTGATACTACAACTACAACAAATGCCAAACTACCTTGGAAGAATAAAACTACGGTACCCAAACTTACTCAAATCAGAGATAACCTACATGCTAATTACATGGATGCGTTATTTCCAAATGATAACTGGATGAAATGGGAAGGGAATACTAATGATGCTATTACAGTTAAAAAGCGTAAAGCTATTGAAGCCTACTTAAAAACAAAACTTAAAGAATCAAACTTTCAAACTATAATCTCTAAATTAGTTTATGATTATATTGATTATGGTAATGCTTTTGCAGGAGTTGATTATGTAGTAGAATCACATATTGATCCTATGACAAAAGAAACAATATCTACTTATAAAGGTCCTAAATTATTTAGAATTTCTCCATTTGATATAGTTTTTAATCCAATAGCTGTTTCTTTTAGTGAGTCTCCAAAATTTACTAGATATTTAAAGACTATAGGAGAATTAAAAAAAGACATTCAGAATAAACCTGAATTAAATTATATTTCTAGTGTTTTTGATGAAGTAATTCAAGTTAGAAAATCTATAAGTCTATTTAGAATGGAAGATATTAATAAAGCTGATCCCTATATAGTAGATGGCTTTGGTACTTTACAAGAGTACTATCAATCTGGTACTGTAGAATTACTAGAATTTGAAGGAGATATTTATGATGAAACTAATGATAAACTTCTTGAGAATAGATTAATTACTATTGTTGATAGAACCCATATACTTAGAAATATAGAGAATCCATCTTATACTGGAAAAGATAATAAATCACATGTAGGCTGGAGAGAAAGACCTGATAATTTATATGCAATGGGACCTCTTGATAATCTTGTAGGTATGCAATATAGAATAGATCATTTAGAAAACTTAAAAGCAGATGCTCTTGATTTAACTATACATCCACCAATTAAAATTACAGGAGATGTCGAACCTTTTGAATGGGGTCCTGAAGCAACAATTCATATCCCAGAGGATGGTAATGTAGAAATGCTTCCTCCTAATCCAGCTGCCTTCCAAGTTAATAATGAAATAGCAGATATATTAGCTTTAATGGAAGAAATGGCTGGGGCTCCTAAAGAAGCTATGGGCATTAGAACTCCAGGTGAAAAGACTGCTTTTGAGGTTCAACAATTACAAAATGCTGCAGGTCGTATTTTCCAAAACAAAATTAAAAAGTTTGAGATAGAATTTTTAGAACCCATCTTAAATAATATGTTAGAATCTGCTAAACGTAATCTTGATGTTGTTGAAATAGCCAAGGTTATGGATGATGATTTTGGAGTTACTGATTTTATATCTATAACAAAAGAAGATATTACTGCTAAAGGTAAAATAAGACCTATAGGAGCTAGACATTATGCAACTAGAGCACAGTTAATACAAAATATGTTAGGTATATTTAATAGTCCTTTAGGACAAATAATTGGACCACATTTATCAGCTAAAAAACTTGCTAGAATGGTTGAAGAATATATGGGTTTTGAACAATTTGAATTTATTCAAGATAATGTAGCTGTTTTTGAACAAGCAGAAACACAAAAATTAGCTCAAGAAGTTCAACAACAAGTACAAGGAGAACAACAAGAACCCTTAGAAGAAGGATTGTTAGAAGCAGGAATGGCTGAAGCAGGTCTCCAAGAAGAACAAGCAGAAGATTCTGATATACCTATTCAACAATAGTTACTTGACTTTTAAAAGGATTTATGATATAATATTAGTATGATAGATTTAAAATCAGAAAAGGGCAAAGCCCTTACAAAGATAGAAGCTTTTAGAGAAATAAGAGCTTACTTAGAAGATCAATTTGATCTTGCACAACGAAAGTGTATGGATGAAGAAAACTTTAGTAAACCTTGCTGGTCTGAGTTTCAAGCTTACCAAAGAGGATTACAAAGAGCATACACTAAATTATTAAATGTAATACCTGACCAAGGAGATAAGCAACATGGAAGAGAAAGTAAAAACTGAAACAACTGAAACCCCTGTAGAGCCAAAGACAACTGAGGCTGTACAAACAGATACTCCACCAAAGGCATTTGAGATTCCGACAGAAGCTCAAGAATTAGTTGGTGAAGGTAAGAAGTACCAGAGTCCAGAAGAGGCTCTTAGATCTGTTCCTCATGCACAACAGCATATTCAAACTTTAGAGTCTGAACTTGCTGCAGTAAAAGAAGAACTAACTAAGAGACAAACTACTCAGGAACTTATAGATGAACTTAAGTCTGGAGGACAGCCTTCTGAGACGACCTCTCAAGAACCTATCCTTAATCAAGATAATCTTATGGCGCTTGTTAATCAAGCTTTAGATAATAAAACTATGCAACAAACTGCTACTCAAAATACTAAGTCTGTATCTGAAAAGCTTACAGCTCAGTTTGGTGAGGCAGCAGAATCTGTATATAATAAAATTACTAAAGACACAGGCATATCCATAGAACAACTAAATAAGCTCTCTGCAACTTCCCCTGGAGCTGTATTAAAGTTAGCAGGTATAGAGGAAACTAAAGCAACAGCTTTAAGCTCTTCTGGAAATGTTAATTCTGATGCACTACAGAACCAGACAGTAGATAATTCTGAGTTAAGTGCCCGAGTAAAACAGGGTGCAACAACAAAAGATTTAGCTGCTGCTTGGAAAATTGCAGGTGAGAAAATTAAATAAACATAATTTTATAAGGAAAATTAATTATGGCTAGTACTGCAAACACAACTGCGTTCATAGAAGCGCAACAGTATTCGCAGTTTATTCTTGATAATTTACATGACTATTTACTACCTGAAGGTATGTGGAGAGATGTAACAGACTTTGGTTCTGGAACAACTCTAAACGTTAAAACAGTTGGTACAGTCTCATTACAAGATGCAGCTGAGGATACGCCATTAAATTTCCATGACATTGACACGGGTACTCTAACCCTTTCTATTACTGACTACGTTGGTGATGCTTGGAAAGTTACAGATGACCTTCGTGAAGATGGTTCTCAAATTGACACGCTAATGTCAATGCGAGCTATGGAATCAACTCGTGCTCTTGGTGAAAACCATGAGACTAAATTTTTAAATGTAGCAAATGCTGCTCAAACTAATGCTGACGTTAACTTAGTTAACGGTCGTCCACATCGTTGGATTGGCGGAGGTTCTGGTGGTACATCTAGGAAAATTACTTTAGCTGACTTTGTAGCAATGAAGTTATCTTTTGATAAAGCTAATGTTCCTGCTGGTGGTAGGATTGCAATTGTTGATCCTATTGTTGAAGCTACTTTAAATGGGTTAATCTCTTTACAAACAGTTGTTGATAATACTCCGAATTTTCAGGGTATTTTAAACGAAGGTTTTGCAAGAGATCATAAATTTGTTAGAAATATTATGGGTTTTGATGTTTATACATCTAACTTCTTATTTGCTAGTACTGCAACAGAAGCTATTAATGCTTCTGCTTATAGTCTAGCTAATGATACTACAACTGTAGGTAATAAATCTAATGTCTTTATGTGTGTTGCTGATGACTCTTGTAAACCACTAATGCATGCATGGAGACGTGCTCCGCAGACAGAAGGTTGGAGAGATAATGAGGAAAGAGCTGATAAATATCAGGTTACTTCTCGTTATGGATTTGGTGCACAAAGACTTGACACTTTAGGTGTGATCATTACTGATCATGCTGAATACTAGGAGAATATAATGGGATACGAAGTCGGCGGTAAAAGAAATGTGGCTACTCATTATGGTCCTCGTACTACAGATGGGCAATATGGTGGTCAAGAAAGTTCGAAAGAAGGTTTACTTAAAACAGCAGAATGGGATTTTTCATGGTCCAATTTACCAGTTACTGGCACTACAGCATTAACTTTTAAATTACCAGCAAATTCCATTGTTCAATCAGCATTAGTTTATATTACTACTGCATGGGCTGGAACAAGTACACCAACAATGCAAGTAGGGCTCGTAGGAGCAGCTACAGATCCTAACGGATTTGTAGATGAAGCTCAGGGTACTAATGCATTGATATTAACTAAAGGTGCTGTTATTACAGGTGCAGGAGTATATATTGGTAAAACAGTAGGTACTTCAGACGCTGCTATAACAGTGACAGCTCAAACTGGTGCATTTACAGCTGGTTCAGCTAAGTTAAGAATTACATACGCTTATAACTAGGCTGTGTAATTAGTAATACCTCGGTGAGCCCTTCGGGGCTTACCCCTAATTTAACAAGGAAATAAAATGACAATTCAACATAATACTATTACTGGGAGTGACTTGCATGAGCCTAAAGGTGTAGCGGCAGCTGCTGCCAATAAAGTTTATGTGTCAAATGGTTCAGCATCAGGAGCTTGGTCAACACTGACTACAAGCACTATGGCTTTACCAAAAGGAAAGTTTCATTTTTATAATGTAGGTTCTCCATATACACATACATGGAATGCTTCACCTACTATAGTAGCACCAACAACAATAGCTTCTGGTTTAGGAAGCTTAGTAACAGAAGCAACTTCTGCACGATTAACATATACTGGAACTCTTACAGCCGTAGTAAAACTTGATTTTGATATTACAGTTCAACATGCTGTAGGTTCTGATGTTCCAGTATTAATAGCTGTACATAAGAATGGAACTGTTATAGCAGGTTCTGAATCTTATGCAGATGTAGTTACAGCAGATGCAACTCATATAGTTGGTTCTTGTATAGTCTCAGCAGCAACAAATGATTACTTTGAAGTATATGCAGATAACACAACGGGTGCTGGAGATATGACAGTTTCTAAACTAGCATTAACTCTAACATCAACTTAGGATAAATTATGGCTAAAATGACACTACTTGAAATGGTTCAGGACATTATGTCTGATATGGATTCTGATGAAGTGAATGCTATCAATGGTAGTGCTGAAGCTACCCAAGTAGCTAATATTATTAAGAGTACTTATTATAATATTATAGATGGTCGAGACTATGCTTTTCTTTATGAATTATTTAGAATGCATACTAGTGGAACTACAGATAGACCTACTCATATGAATTTACCAGATGATGTTATTGATTTAAAATGGATTAAATATAATACTAAAAAATTATCAACCGATAAAGATTTATATACAAAAATACCTTATAAAACTCCTGAAGAGTTTATGTATATTACAGATAAACGAGATAGTACAGATACAACTAAAATTAAAGTAGTAGCTGATTCAACAGGAATAAGTATAAATGTATTTAAAGATAGACCTCCTGCTTGCTTTACTTCTTTTGATGATGTAACTCTAGTATTTGATGGATATAATGCTGTATTAGAAACTAACTTACAGAATAGTAAATCACAATGTTGGGGTAAACGTTCAATAGCATTTACAATAGCTGATACATTTACTCCTGATTTACCTGTTCAAATGTTTACTTATTTGTTATCAGAAGCCAAGTCTGCTGCTTTTTTAACATTTAAACAAATGGCAAATGCAAAAGCAGAAAAACATTCTATAACACAGAAACGAAGAATGAGTGAGGAAGCCTGGCGAATAGCTAATGGTATTACTTACCCAAACTATGGTAGAAAGTCTAATACCTATAAAAAACCTAACTACTAGGAGATTATATGGCGAGTACTCAAAATACACCTGCCTTTATAGAGAAACAAAGGTATGGTAAAAAAAAGAAAAAA
>Ga0255047_10001965_pt1 | contig 14096 bp, 26 predicted proteins | sample JV7_2_1_MG_FD_183640 | JGI IMG/M metagenome (GOLD analysis project Ga0255047, IMG submission 183640) | Seawater microbial communities from Jervis Inlet, British Columbia, Canada - JV7_2_1 | ecosystem: Environmental > Aquatic > Marine > Inlet | place: Canada: British Columbia | collected 2016-10-06
TAACGTATCTGTTTGCCATTCAAACAGAGTGTTATCAGCGGTACCACGACCACAACCATTAAGAAACGGTGTCTCCGTAGGACTGATGTTATATATAATATTTGATAGGTCTTCCCTGATGCCTATAGCACCATAGGTTTCCCTAGTATTTGTAGGAACTGCCATAGCATTCCCCTCCTTAGTTAAATGTCTATAAAATCCTCTAGGAGTGCAGACGCATCATCAATATGCCCTGTACCCTTGAGACGCTTCATTTGGGCAGTACGTTTCTTTTTATCACTCGCTTTTCTTTCTCTTGGTGAGCCAGCACGAACAACTTTAGGTTTGTTTTTAACTTTCTTGGATGAGATGTCATTACCCTGTAAGTCATCATACTTCTTGGCTTTTAACAGGATTAATAAGTGTCTGTGATCTAAGAGTGAATCAAACTCACTTTCTGCATAACCTTGAGACACAGCAAATTCCCTAGCTTCATTCCAAATCTTTGTTTTCTGATCTGGGTCTTTCCACTCAGGCAATTTCTCTGCTAGTTGGGTCATGTGATAGTTTGCAAACTTCTGTTGTCTGTCCTCTCTCTGGGATTGAGCTTGAGCATTCTGTTGGTATTGAGCTTGCTCCATCTGCTGTTGGTTAGCCGCTAATTGGGCTTGCCTTTGCTGAAGCTCGTCACGCTTAGAAAAATATTCTATGGGGTCTTCTTGCTTGAGTGTTTCCCAATCAATATTATTATACTGCTCTATTCCAGATAAAGAATGTTGTACAACTTGTGATAAAGCTGCTATGTACTGCTGACGCTCCTGTTGCAATGCTACGATCTCAGAGTTGTATTGATTGTATGCGTCTTCAATAACTTTGCGACCTGCTGCTAACTCTTGCGTCTTTTTGGTGTAATCCGATTGGCGACTGTAGCCTTTCATAAGCTCGTCAAGGGTTACTTCCTGTTCTGCACCGTCTACTTTAACGGCGTACAGAAGTTCCTCTCCAGCTTCTTCATCGGGTTCCTCAGATTCTTCTTCGGCTTCTTCAGCCTCTTCTTCCTCTTCGGGTTCCTCTTTCAATGATTCGTCTTGAGTTTCCTCGGTAGACTCTACATCTTCGGTAGGTTGAGCTTCCTCAGATTCTGGAGTTTCCTCTTCAGGTTCCAATATGCTGAGTAATGCTTCTTGCGCTTCGTCTATACTTCCGCCGAGCGCGGGGATTGGCTGTAATCCAGCCGGTGCTTGCGGGGCAGTTTGCGTATCCGCCATAATTTTATTCCTCTATCAGATATATGGGTGTTGCTTTTCCATCATCTTAGCCATGTGTCCAGTTTCTACTATGGAGTTTATATGACCATGAATCCGATCAAGCAGTCTTATTGCAAGCCAGATAGATTCTCTAGCTTCCAAATCTGTTGAACCACTGTGATTCCAACGGTTCATTAAATCTTCTTTTAGTGTATCAAATGCTTCTTTCAGTAATGGATCGTTTATAAGTACCTTTGCTCTTCGTTCCCTTTCTTCTGGAGTCATATTATCCTATTGCTACTGGTCTCCCTTGCCTCTCTTCGAGTTTGAGTTCTGCAACTTTTAGTTGCGCGTCTACAGCATTTTTCTGATACTCTTGTTGAATCTTCTGTGCTTTTATCTGGACTTCAGCAGATTTAATTTCTAGTTCTTTCTGTTTAACCTGCATCTCCATCTGAGCCATCTGTTCTTCTGGGGATGGTTGTTTAGGCTGTGGTGGAATCATTGCCGGGTTTGTCAGGAAGTCATCAACATTCTGAAATCCCATTGCTTTTACAAGTGCTGCACCTAAGTTGTACATATTCTGTACACTAACAATAGGTAAGCCACCTTTCATTGACTCTCCAGCAAACGATAGCATCTGAGATAAGTGCATCATCTGTTGGTCTTTATTCCCATTCCCAAGAGCTACACTAACCGTGCAGTCGTACTGGTCACTCCATGCGTTGGGTCGGACAGGAACCCAATCATTGCGTAACATAACAACACGCTCCCTATCCTGATATTTGTGCACAAGCTCATAAATTGTACGCATCAAATCTTTCATCCCAGTTTCCGCAAAGTTCCTAGCTATAAGCTCTACCCTACTTTGTGCAGCAGTCATTACAGCATTTACTGCGGTAGCAGTTGTATGGGATGTCAGAGCGTTCTCGTTCATGCCCTGAGACATACGAGAGACACCAGCCCTAGATTCTCTTACACTGTCAAGATACTCAAGCATCTGAAAGGTATGAGGTTCTAAGGATGGCGTAGCCAAAGGTGTGACGGCATTGGGGGATTTTACTCTGACTACACCACCCGGTCTTTGCGTGAGTAAGTCATCTAAGTTAGCTTGCCCTTCCAGTACGGCGTACCTTCCATAGTTCTGATTATAGGCGTTGTCCATTAATGTTCGCATCAGAGTGCTTTTCATTAACTGTAAATCCATAACAAGGTCTGCAATAGACAGACCAAAGAATTTATGTGGAATCTTTACAGGAGTAATAGATACGAATGGGATAGAGTCTATCTCGTCATTAGCTAGTATAGTAGAGCCTACAGTACAAACCTTTCGGAGTTCTGTTATACCATCATTATTAAAGTCTGTCTTTAGATAAGATTCATGCAGCCAATAGGTACGTAAACCTTCTTCACCATAGGTTGCATCACCCCAACCTTCCCAATAGGTAGCAGACTTGTCGAAAGCGTACCGTTCAAGACGTTCACCGCTAAAGTCCATCATGTCCTCATCACCACCTTTCAAATCTTCTGGGTCAAGGTCTTGATCTGGATACATCTCCCTAAGTTCTGATAGGGTCTTTAGTACCCTGTGACAAACAAAACGTGCGTCCTGTATAGTCTTAGATTCCCTAGAGATTAGAAATTCAGAAGGTGGAACATTCTCAATCTTTACCTTACCGTTCTTCATTGTGCGTCTTATAACTACATCGTGAAATGTTACCTCAACAGCCATCTCCTGCATGGGTTGTGCGCCATACTCACCCCCACCAGAATGAGCGGTATGCTCAATAACTTCCACTTCTTCAGGTAGAACAAGATAGTTGAACTGGTCATCACTAAGATTCTTGTACTCTTCTCTAACCGCTTCATCGTACTCTTCCCACCAGACTTTTACGATTCCATTCTTAGATAAAAGGGCATCCGTGAACCAAGAGTATAATATCTCCCAACCCGGATTGTCTTTTGTAAAAACGTAATTAACGTAATCTGTAGCCTGTTCAGCCATCTTTACGTCTTCTGGGCCGTGCGGGATAAACTTAACCATTTCGTCCCCGGATGCAAATACGCGCATAAGTGAAGGCTTAATCCACTCTATGGTATCCTGTACTGTAGAATCAACATACTGTGACCGACCCTCTACTTCATTACCAAAGGGTTGACCATAGTAGTACGACATAGCCTGTTCCCGCTGCTGAGATATGGTATCACCCATATAACCAAGGGATTCGGTTAGTTCCCCGCGAATCCTAGTAATCAGGTCTTCTTCAGTTACTTGTTCTTTAGCCATTAAACGATTCCATAGTTACCATAAACCACATCCTGTGTCCATTCTGGGTCTTCACCTGCTACAGCAAAGCGTTGCGATTGGAAGGCATAACGTGTTGCAGACATAATGTCATCCCGTAAGGGTACAACCTTACCGCCTTTCCTGTGGTACATCCTGAACTCTTCAAACCAGTCAGATAAGGTGCTGAATACCTTAAACTTTTCATTCTCCATAGCTTGAATCATTGCCATTAAACCTTCTTCAATACTGTTACCACCTTTGTTCTCTCCCAAGGCAGGTGGGTTAGTAAAGTGATCCAGCCTCATATTGCACCCTAAATTACGATACTGGTCAGCCAGACCGGGATTACCCATAGAATCTCGTCTATTGCCGTCATGGGGATAAGCAATGGGGATAAAGTTAGGTCTACTCCGTATAGCTTGAGAATGAACTGTGGGCGATGCTTTCGCCATACGGTAACAATCATAGACATAAAACATATCCTCATCACGATCAATAGCACACCAAACTAATGCTGTCGGATGATCCCAACCAAAGTCTATTGCTGCTATTCTAGGCCAATGATCCTCTATGCTGATAGGGTCGATCATTAGTTTCTCTTCGTTGACAGGGAATATAAGGCCAGAACCAATAGATGGTCTGCCATATCTCCGCATCTCTCGTTCATGTGGGCTGTAACTGGAGAGTATCTGCTCCATTACTAGCTCATCCAGATGACCATTATTACCGTCTTTAGTCTTGACTTTCTCAGATGCGTCATCCCATGTAGCGTTTGTCAGGGATTGTCCTTGCTGAAGGTTATTCATAAAGGATGCAACTGTCTCGGTCATCCCCGCTTCCGGGGTAAAGGTCATATATACCATACCCTTCCTGTCAAGAGTACGGGTTACTGCCTGTGAGTAGATTTCTCTGCTTGGCTCTTCATCCAACCAGATACAGTCTACCGATCTGCCCTGCCATTTCTCAACTCCCATCTCATAGGCTTTGAAATGTAAAGACGAGTTCCCACCGCTAATGTGCCTGATTAGGGCGACCGATTTGGCATTAGGGACACCGGGCTTCCGTTCAGTCTTAATTATATAGTTTTTCGGTATAGTACCGGAACCGAACGCATCCGGGTCATCAGGGGAACCCAATAATTCAAATTGTACAATGTCTCTCGTTGTCTCGTTGGACACTCCGCCTGCCCATGCAACGATAGGACGGTCATATACTCTGCCTTTCCACCAATCAGGGTAGATACCTGTCAGATGGTAGGATAGTTCCATACTCCCGCAGTAGGACTTACCTATGCGGTTAGCAGCCATCAGGAGCCTCTGGTTTGCCTCTGAGCCACTTTCATGGAACTTCTGCTGATAAGGGTAGGGATCGTAGCTATCTATCCTGCTAAAGCGATTCTCAAGCTCTTCTTCTGCTAGTAGTATCTCTAGCTCTTTCTCTTCTTCCTTACTAATGCTGCCTTTTCTTGAGGAGGGCATCTATCCTTTGACTCCTTTCTTCTGGGGTTCTGTCAGATGTGCTTGTTTCTATGCGTTCTACAGGCTTTAATCCTGCCCTGTCTAGCAGAGTATTCGCTGCATTTAGGCGTACAGACTCAGATTGACCTTCTCTAGCTAGGGTTTGGACAATACCAAGATTCTCAGAAATAATCTGGGGTAGGATAGTACGCACTCTTTGCGTTATCTCATCCTCATAGCGTGTTCTTAGCTTATATCCTGTCTGTCTTGCAGCTTTCTCTGAATAACCAGCCTCTATTGCAGCCTGAGTAGAGTTACCAGAGAGTGCATAAGTGTCTATAAACTTACGATGTTTATCGTTCTTTATGTTTTTTTCCATTTTCTTGCGTTACGTGCAAAGTTTTTCTTTCTAGCCATAGCTGCTGAGTCACTTGTTTTCTTCTTTAGTTTGGTTGCTGGTATCTTCTCACCCTTTTTAACCCCTAATGCTTTGCGTAAAGTACCTCTTTTACTGGGTTTAATGTAGATACCGCTTGCCCTAGACATTACCAATCAACGCCCTTTACTCCAGCATCTTCCAACATTCGTTTTTGACCTATCTTTTGCCTACGCTTACTTACACTATGCTTGCGTTTTCCAAACTTCATAGTTTTTGAGTAACCGCCAGATTCTAGTTGTTTTATTACTTTAGTTAAGTCATCCATCAGTGTTTCCTTATGTTGTCTATATTACCCTCCGCTGTATGGGAAGGATATATATTATATAGTAAAAAGAAAAGGGGGTCCGGGGGGTTATGGGCTTCGATTGAAAACAACACAGCAGACCCTATGCCACCGGTTAAGGCGATACTAAATACTCTGTGGTACCCGGGCCAGTTAAGGTTTGGGAACTGGGAAGTTCAAGCACTCCCCCAGACTGCGTGTGTGCGTGCGAGTAGGATATGATTCCAAGCATACTCTCTGCACTCAGCTTACAGCTACCCCGCTCTGCTCACTACAAAGAAACATATCTTGTCAACAGGAGTGATATAACCCTATAGAGAATAGTAGCATTGGTGTGTAGATTCTTTATCGGCTTTTACACATCGAGACTCAAGAGTGGACGCGATTGCTGTATCATCGTGGACTCTCGCAGAGTCAGACAAGCGGTAGCGCGTCAGGTATAGCTTATATATTAATGTCATATGATGTCGTTTATTCAATGCTGTTAGTCGTTTCTAGGTATGCATTCCTTATTTGGATCATGTATAATTCAGTTATTCAATCAACAGAGGGTATTTACATGGATACAGTAGCTTTGCAGAAGAAAGAGTTTAAGGACTTGACAAAGGACGAGGTAAGCTTTATGATGGTTAAGTTCCTACAATGTGTAGAGGACTTAGACGATAACCTGTCAGAGCATGAAGGTAAAGGCAGTATGCCAGTAACACAACATTATATGAGTAAGAATGGATGGACATTCGATAAAGATAGTCCGCTTTATTCTTGCCTTCACTCATTGGTCTACCACACATTATACCCAAAGGATTAATTCCTCACAGCCCAGCCGGTGGCATTGTAACCGGCAAGGATTAACATGATGAAGCCACAACAACACCTTGATGCACTACCGGAAGAAGTAAAGAATATAATCAGGTCAGCATTAACTATCGCGGTTCACTCTATCCGTGAATGTAAATATGATGCTCTTGACGATGAAGAAATGAGAAGGTTAAACAATCAGATGGAGTGCATGGACTTTGTGCACGATAAAATCGGGAGACTGTAATGAGACTTCAAACAATGGTAGCAATACTTCGCGAGGACTTAAAGTATACCAGAATATTCATGTGGTGTTTCTTAGGTCTTAACCTTGTACAGTTCTGCGGATTTAATTATTTTATCTGGGGATATCTGGCTAACCTTTAAGCTTGCAAATGAACCCATTTAGTGGTAGAATCTGCTATACAGTTGGATTATTAACCGGTTCAAGTGAACCCAAACAGGAGACAACATGACAGTAATAAATCGTTACACACTAGAAGAAGGACCGCACAAAGGTTTTGAAGTTAAGGTGCTGGCACCGAATCATCCAACGTGGCGAGAGCGGATGAAAATCTGGGGTTTCACTCAAGGCTCTGGTTTAGTCGGAGCCATGGCAGGGAACGAGGCTGATTTTTATTATGGTGACTCAGCCTATACGACAACCAACCATTCACACGGTACAACCTAATGAAACTTAAACCATACGGCTCAAACATGACAACACTAGAGCTTAACAACGGTACAGAGATTCTATTCTCTTATTCCACACCGGTCGCAGGATACCACATGGAAGATCATGAATTCTTTAAGACTGACGAATGGTATTCCAGCACGACAACGCGACACATCAATAAATACCTCGACGGAGCGCAAGCCGTGACAATCGAACAATCAGAAATAGATTCGATGGTGTCGTAATCAGAACAGAACTCTACGCATACTGGACAGACAACTCTCTCTCTGTCTGGTATGCTATAGTCTTAACAACTGGAGATAAACATGAGTAATTTTACTAAGGAAGTAGCTAACGCATTGGTTCACATAAAGCTGGAGCCAAGACCGGCAACCGATATCGTAATCATGAGGTTGTTTGACAGTTCCGGTGATTCTTTGGGCACTCACTTGACAGACCTCGACCATCTTGGTAATCTATCCTTTGACATCAACACAGCAATCCAAGATAGGGAGATTTGGTTGCATGAACAGGAGCAAAATAATGCAGACTAGATATTTAACTTCCGAGCCATCACTAGAGCCTACGGAACCCATTGATTATAAAGCGTTATCCCGTAAGCGTGACCAGATGCAAGAGTACACATACGAACAGAGCTACTACGATAACGAGATGCAGCAAGAAGAGATTAATAACTGGCGTATGCAAGACGAGCTAGACAATTCACTACTAGAACTTGAGGGCAAATGACAATGGACTTTGAAGATTTTATGATTGAAGTAGAACAAGAGCTTGACGCATTAGCATCAGAGCAGGGCGAAGAATTCACTAGCTCTGAGATGGAGTCGATTATGTATCATCTATTCGAGAATGGAGAGGATTATAGACCCCTAACTGTAGACGTAGTTGCTGAAAGGTTACTCGATGAGTACCGTGACGAACGACTACAACTCGTCTAGTTCATCAAGCGTGAAGGGTCTGGTGCGCTGGGGTTTGTTCTTAACTCGGTGCACCTTGGGCCTATGCTCGTTATGTTTGGCAACCCAGTTTCTACGCTTGGCCCGTTTTAACTTACGTGTTCGGCTGTATGTATCATCCATTTTAATGTATACCCTTTCATATAACTACACAAAACGTATAAGCTATTGATATTAAAGGCGTAATAAACCTTATTTTTTTGTTGCTTTTCGTATACAACTGTGGTATAATAACAACATGAAGAAAAGAAATATAACACCAACACTGAGAAAGATTGTAGAAGAGATACAGAATATACCTGAGAGAATAGGACATGATGTAAAGAAAAAGGGAGGATTCTATCTTGATTTCTATCTTAACAAATGTTTAGAAACTATAGATAGAGTAAATGAGTTAAGTAATATAACTACTAGACAGAAGTTAAGAGCAAGGAAAGATATATTTAATGTATACTTTAAACTACAGGATTACAAAGGACCAGAGGTACAATCTCATAAGAAAGAAAGAAGAATATATTCAGGTGGATTAGGTTACGCTTCTCTGGCTAACGCTGTTATAACTCAGAGAGTAGGTAAAGCTATTAACCATTACTGGAAACCACCTAAGAAGAAGCCAGCTATATCTCTTGACATGGATGGACCTATAGTATATAATAAGAAACCAACAGTAGAAGATTGGAGAGGCTTGATGATTAAACAAAAACAAGATGTGTTACTGAACGAGTCTAATGAATGAGGTGTACAGCAAGAGATTGTAAGAAGATAGCTACACTTTACCAGCCTTATCATTTATGTGATGAGCATTGGGCAGATAGGTACAGTATGCAAAACTATAAAGGTAAACTGCTACATTTCAAAGACCTTTTCGAGTTACTCCTAAAGGAAAGAGGAGTCTGGAAAGAAGGTGAAGAGATGGGCGATGAGATAAAAGCGAGGTGTAAAGAAATGACACAAGGGTCACCCCTGTTAAAAAGGGAGAATACATAATGCACTATTCTGGGAATCCTCCTCCCCGGGCGAGTCAATCCCTGAAAGTAGTCACCCCTATCGAGCCTAGTCGACGGGCGTAGGCACTGGCAACGGGCGCGAATTATGAATACTCAGTCGGCTAAAGCAAAAGGGAGAAAGCTACAGCAATGGGTACGTGATGTCATCATCAGTGCTTGTAACGTCAAGGCTGATGATGTGCAATCACGATCAATGGGTGCAGGTGGTGAGGACATAATGCTCTCACCTAATGCACGTACTAAGTTTCCGTATGCAGTAGAGTGCAAGAACCAAGAGCGTGTCAGCGTATGGAAATCTTACGAGCAAGCTGTATCAAATGCAGGTAACCATGAGCCACTACTGATAATCAAACGTAACAATCAGAAGCCTCTGGCTGTAGTTGATGCAGAACATTTTATTAATCGATGTTCTTATGTTAAATTTTAGGAGAAATCTATGAGAGATGTTAGACAATTACTTGACATCATACGCAATCCGATGTATAATTGGAATGAATCGTACACAATGTCAACCATCCCAGAAGAGGGGTCTATAGTTAAACAGGGTAGGACAGTGTATGATTCGTACAAGGTTGAGTATGTTCGGGATGAAGATGGTGAGGTGGTAGAGTGGAAGCACGTAAGGATTAAACCAGAGAAAGAAATCAGCTACGGTGGCACAGACTAGGAGAGTCAGATGACTAAAACTGAGATGGCTTTGAAGCGACCATTCCCTGTTAGTAAAATAAAATGGCGACCGGGTGGTGGTGGAAAAGACCTATGCTACATTGATGCTAGGGATGTAATGGACAGATTAGATCAAGTGTTCGGTTTGGATGGTTGGCAAACAAACTATGAGTTCATAGGTAATCGTATGATTTGTAATCTAAGCGTACAGTTCATAACTTCAGGATGGGTAACCAAGTCTGACGGTTCGGATGATACTAACATAGAAGGTGAAAAAGGAGGAATTTCAGGAGCATTAAAACGGTCAGCAGTTTTGCTAGGTATCGGGCGTTATCTATATAATTCTAATGCCTTTAACTCAAACAGAGAACCAGCTTCTTGGGCTACGCCAGAAGGGTTCGATGAACTAATGGAGAAAAGAAATGACAGTGCATGAGATGCAGAAAGCTAATCGAGTAAAGAAGACTAAGGCACTGAGGTCTGCGTATGCAAACTGATACGCCTTACGAAGAATACATTGCTATCTCTAGGTACGCAAGGTATCTTCCTGATAAGAAGAGGCGTGAGACATGGGAAGAGACAGTGGACAGGTACTGCGACTACATGGAGAACAAGTTCTCTGTTTCTATCCCAGCCATTAGGAAGATGATAAAGAACAAAGATGTCATGCCTTCCATGCGAAGTTTAATGACAGCCGGTGTCGCACTAGACAGAGAGAATGTTTGTGCTTACAACTGTGCTTACGTAGCAGTCGATCACATCAGAGTATTCGGTGAGTCATTGTACATTCAGATGAATGGCACCGGCCTTGGTTTCTCTGTTGAACGTCAGCACATAGCCAAGCTACCAGAAGTAGCCGAGGAGTTCCACGATACTGACTCTACTGTAGTAGTCCGAGACTCTAAGCTAGGCTGGGCAACTGCCCTTGATGAGTACGTGCGTCTACTGTACAGTGGTAAAGTACCTAAGGTAGATATCTCTAAGGTACGAGCAGCAGGTGCACCACTTAAAACCTTTGGGGGAAGGGCGTCCGGGGGAGAACCGTTTGCACTCACACTACACAACATAACTAATGTATTCAAAGGGGCAGCAGGTAGGAAACTAAACTCCATTGAGCTACATGATGTGATGTGCTACATTGGAGAGTGCGTAGTAGTTGGCGGTGTACGTAGGACTGCAATGATTAACCTGTCTAACCACAGCGATGAACGTATGCGTCACGCTAAGATGGGTAACTGGTATGTAGAGAATCCTCAACGTACACTGTCCAATAATAGTATATGCTACACTGAGAAGCCAGATGTAGGTGCGTTCATGCGAGAGTGGAATGCTATCTATGAATCCAGATCAGGTGAGCGTGGTATATTTAATCGTGAAGCCTGTAAAGATATGGCACCAGAGCGTAGGGATACAGACCATGAGTTCGGCACAAATCCATGCAGTGAAATCGTGCTTCGCAGCGCACAATTCTGCAACCTTACAGAGCTAGTAGCTAGACCGGGAGATACCTATGAGTCACTGAAGAAGAAGGTAGAAGCTGCCACTATACTTGGTACACTACAGTCATCACTAACAGACTTTAGATTCCTGCGTAAAATATGGCAGAAAAATTGTGAAGAAGAAAGGTTGCTTGGTGTATCCATCACTGGTATCTGGGATTGTAAATACTTTACTCAGTCATTCCCAACTCAAGAGGTGCACAACTTAAGGTTGATAGCTGAGGTAACTAACAAGAAATGGGCTAAGAAACTAGGGATAAATCCTTCTACTGCTATCACTTGTGTTAAACCGTCAGGTACTGTGAGTCAGTTAGTTAATTCAGCCAGCGGTATGCACCCAAGGCATAGCGATTTCTATATAAGAAGGGTTCGCAATGATATCAAAGACCCACTAGCTAGAGTAATGATAGAAGCTGGTATACCTTGCGAGGTAGACAAGTTTAATAAAGAGGCTTACGTCTTTTCATTCCCAATGAAATCTCCAGAGGATGCTCTTACCAGACATGACATAGACCCGGAGAAGCAGCTACGTATGTGGGCTTTGATGTCTGAACACTGGTGTGAACACAAACCTTCCATGACTTGCTACATACCAGAAGATGAATGGCCCTTTGTTGGTTGGTGGATATGGGATAACTGGAATATAGTCAACGGTATATCCTTCCTACCTTCCGCTGATGAAGGCCACATCTATGAGCAAGCTCCTTACGAGGACATCACTAAGCAGAAGTACAAAGAGTTATTCGCTAAGATGCCGAAGAGTATTGACTGGAGTTCGATAGTTGAAGAGACTGATAACACAATCGCAAGTCAGGAAGTTGCTTGCACAGCAGGAGTATGTGAAATATGAGAACTGAACCAGTACATTCAAGGGATATTGGGTATAATATCAGGTACATTGTTAGTCTACAATGGGCATATAAACTCAGCAAACCTGCTAAATTTGCAGGTGGTAAATGGAGTCCAAGAGCGGAAGAACTCTATAGAGCTTTAGATTCAGCGGATAGAGAAATTGCTGATGAAGAGTTGGCCGTTTTATATGAGGGTACACCTGTAGACCGTTGGGGCAAGCCTATTGAAGTGGTTGAGGAACTAGCTTGTCCTGATTGCGGTTACAAGATGGTAGAAAAGGATGGTAAGTATGGGTTGTTCTACAGTTGTTCCCAGTTTCCGGGGTGTTGGGGCACACTACCACATCCAGATAATCCAGAGCCTGACTTCAAGGAGAAGCCACAACCAATACATAAAGAGGGAATGGTACTAACTGATTATGTTGCTTACACGGTAAAGCGTAACTTCAAAAAGGTTAAACCCGGTACTCCAGCACAACATCAGTTATGGTTTGGTGATGATGGCCCATACATCCTGAAAACGAAAGGAACAAAGCATCACTTATACAAAGGAGATACCTGTAACTTTGATTATAAAGTAGATTGGAAGGGAGATATGATATTAAATAGGAAGACTCTACAATCATGGGATAAGAAAGGAAAAGAAATACCTAAGGGTGAACGAAGAGGAACTTGGGCATGAACGATAAATTAATGGTAGCATTTGAAACTTTTTGTGAGGACTATCATATCAAAAATGCAAATGATCTAAAAGGTATGGCATCTATGTTTGATACGTATATATTACAAGGGATACCGGATGGTGATGGTGGTTATATTGGAGTGGATAAGGATAGGTGGTGTGAATCATGTAGTATGAGAGTCGATAAAGAATCTCTTGTAGATTATACAAAATCAAAATCTTTCCCATTCTTAGGTGATTACTAATGAACGTAGATCAAATAGATGGTATTAAAACTAAACGCTATAGAAGTAAAGACTATACTGATTGGGTAGGGAAGAATCTAATATGTTGTGAGTGTGGTATCAAAGATGAAACTATTGTAGCTCACCACCAAAGAGGTGCTGAATCTGGTATAGGTATGGGAATGAAAGCTGATGATTTCATGGTTATGCCACTATGCTATGCGTGTCATACCCATATTCATACAGGTACAGATGAGAGAGCGGACGTTATGCGTCTGTTTCAGAAAAGAAGTATACTAGAAACCTTGCAAGTTGCCTTCAGAAATGGTATACTAGTATTCAATGATCGTAAACCAGTACACAGTAATAGAAAATTTGGAGAAGACTTAGATGATTGACAACGCTGAAGCTGCTGAAGCTGCACACAATGCACTAGCTGAAACAGATATGGAGTACGGTAGGCTGTCTGCTTACGTGAAGATGGCTACGCATTACATTAAACTTATCAAAGCAAAAGAGTTTCTTAAAGCAGCAGGTACAGTAGCTGAGAAAGAATCAACCGCTTACTCATCAGAAGAATACATATCTTATATCAGTGACTTGAATGAATCTATGGTAGAGTTTGAAGTGTTAGAGGCCAAGCGTGGTTCATGGCAAAGAGAGGTAGAACTTTGGAGAACTATCAGTGCCAACCAAAGACGGTGACCCTGATTGGATGTACCATCAACCCGCTCCTGACGCATGGGAGCAAACATTAAACAAATGGGAGAGTAAAAGCATGGCAGACAAGTATGTTGTAGAGAACAAAGCAGGTCTTTGGACAAGTGATCGGAAGACTGCTGATTGGATGGATGATTGGAGTGGCAAGGTATACATTGCCAAGGCTGGTTGGCACTGGATGGGTGGTAAAAATAACACTAGGGAGAATGGCCCGGCAGTTGATATAGAAGTACGGGCTATGGATTCTGACCAAGTGACTAAGTACACTGCTGACTACGACATCTTAACTAAGGAAGAAGCCAAG
>Ga0255047_10001966_pt1 | contig 14096 bp, 12 predicted proteins | sample JV7_2_1_MG_FD_183640 | JGI IMG/M metagenome (GOLD analysis project Ga0255047, IMG submission 183640) | Seawater microbial communities from Jervis Inlet, British Columbia, Canada - JV7_2_1 | ecosystem: Environmental > Aquatic > Marine > Inlet | place: Canada: British Columbia | collected 2016-10-06
TTCATTCAGTTGCAGTGTGCAGGGGTCTGGCGGCTCTACACCGGCCGCTACCCGTACTGCCTGGGCGACAGGGTGATCATGCTTGATGATCCCCTCGGCCCCGCAGTCGCACCGGAACCAAACCCCACCGGCCTGAACTTCTAGCGTGTGATCCTGGATCTTCTGGGCACACGCGGAACACACCCCAGAAGCCAACTGGCTGTCCTCAGCGGCAAGGTCAAACGGTCCTGCATGTTCGATGTACTGGGGCTCGGCATCGCATGAGACACAATTCTCTGGCTTTGTGTCGCCGATCATGCGCTGGGAACACTGGCCACAACGCCACTCCTGCGTCGGCTCCAGTTCCCCCGTGACGCCGGTCTGCTTGCCGCAATGCTGGCAAGTCTCGATATACTGTTGTGTCGTCGTATTCAATGTCAGATCCTTAGCAAGCCCCCGGCCAGCGATGGGCTGACCGGGGGCTCGACCGTCCGTGAACATTTTACCGCTGTAACAGCCAAACGCAATACTCAGTCCGTTACCGAGATGGCGCGGCGGCGATTCGGCCGCTCCTCGGCCTGCTCTTCCACGGGCTCCTTGTCGATCTCGACTTCGGGCTCGACCGGCGGCTCGGCCTGAAGGGCCGCAGCGTCGTCATCGTCCTCGGCCAAGATGGAGTCCGCGAGGTCCAGGGTGTCACCGTCCCTGTCCTGGGGCTTGGCGTCCTCGGTGTCCTCGCCCTCTTCCAGGTCTTCGATGCTGACGGGTTTGCTCGCCTGGGGGTCTTCCTGCGGCCGGTCCTCAGTTTCGACTTTGGGCACGATTTTCTCCCAGGTTTCAGGGTGGGGGCCGTTGTGTTTCTCGTCCCACTCGCCGGTCGCGATCCAGTCACCCAGGATGCGATTGAGGAGCGCCTTGGCGCTCTCGTGGAAGTCCGACGTGCCCACTCCCGCGAGCAGATCCTTGACCATGAGAAAACGGCTGGACACGTCGCTGTCAGCGATCTCAGGCGCATCGTCGGCCTGCTGCGTCTCATCGGTCGTCTCGTCCAGGATGGTCTCCTGGGGCGCGTGAGCCTCTTCCAGGCGCGTCTGATCCGCATCGGTCCAGTCAGACACATGCAAGGGATTGAAGGCGAGGGGGACGCCGTGCTTGACCAAGTAGCCGACACCCTTCTCGGACGGGTAACGACGCTGGCTGCTACCCTGGCCCTTACGCTCGAAATACTCCAAGACGCCACGCTGGCGAGGGTAGCGATTCAGACCGTCCAGCATGGCCGTGACCAGATCGTCAAGCAGGATCTCGTGGTCCGGGTTAGCCGGTGCGGGCGCACTGCGAGGGGCAGCGGCCGGTGCCGGTGCGGGCGCGCTACCGTTGCCGGTGAAGGTATTCTCGGTGTGACGCCGCAGCGCCCCCTTGTCCTTCTCCGCGTAGACCCGGCCGCTCTGAGCCTGGGCATATGCCATGGTCAGAGTACCGGATTCGACCACGCCCAGCACCATGACCTCGTAGGCTCGGCCAGCCTTGCTACGCCGGTCGCCCACGAACGTGGCCAGTTCAGCGGCGTCAATCCGGGACTGGCTCCAGCCTTCCTTCCGCAGCTTCTCGTGGACCTGATCCGCTGTGGGCTGATTGTCGTAAGTCGCCATGGTTCTGGGTCTCCTGGTAGGTTGCGCTCTACAAACAATCCTACCAGGAAAACGACCAAACGTCAATAACTAATTCTATTTTGCCCCAGTTTTCTGCGGCCTCAGTTTTGTCTGTCTGGCCGGTTTACGGTGCCGAACCTGATGCCTCCCGCGAAGCGGAGCAAACACAAAATACCGGCGCGTTTTAATTACGATCTTGACGAATCTGCCCTGTACGTCCTGACCGACCACACACCGGGCGAAAGTCGATGCCTCGGGGCGATCCTCGAAGAGTTGCCCCCCGGCCTCGCGCACGGTCGCCTCCTGAGACTCACTCGCGACCTTGAACGTCTCCAAGACGTTTGCCTTGGTGAGGTCACCCTTAGCGAATCCTTGATCCTGGATCACGGTCCAGAGCGGATTTTCCAGTTTTTTACTACGAGCCATCGTCGTTTTCCTCCTCTTCTGAATCCATAACGTAGGCCAACTTGAACGCGGCCCCGGCGAACTGTTTGCAATGGAACAGGGCCATGTTTTCGTCTGGGCTCACCGGCTCGGCCGCAATCGCCTTGAGCGCCTCGACGGCAACGAAAGCCTCTTTCTGTTCGTAAGACAGCATCTCCCAGCCGTCGCCCCAGCGATCCCTCGCAGAGCGATAGATCATCTCCAGAGGATGATCCTGGCCTTCCTCAAGCCCCTTGCCCTGCTCCTTCAGGTTGCCCCGAAGCTTCCGCAGATAACTGGGCTTGGCCATCAAAACCTCCTGCTTAGAATGTACGCTATGTATTGGGAAAAGTCAAGACAACGAAGAGTTACGGGAACATTTCCGTCCACTCATCCAGGAGAAGGTCAAGCCATTCGTCCAGGCTCAACGTACTCCAGGCGATTGGATCTTCCGGCGTGATGGGCGTATAGAAGAACGGAGCGTCGATATCAAAATCGTTGAGCGTGAGGAAGATCAACTTTTTCGGGAAGTGAAGAACTTGCACATATCGTTTCGTCGCTGGCGATGTCTCATCGTAGAAAAATGCACCGTCGTATCCGTTGCCCAGTGCGTCATAAACCATCTGCTGAATTTCAAGGATCGCGGCGGGCGTGTCCAACGCAATCGTGTAGCGAAGTCCCGGCCAGAGATTCTCGTTACGGAAATAGATGTCATCGTGGGCCGCAGTCTCGACAACCTGATTATGTTTGTGGTCGAAGAGTTGTTCGAGCTTCACGCTATACGGAGGGAACCAGATCGCATTCTCATCATCCACTCCGTACAGGCCGCGACGAAGAATGCCACGGCTGAAACTGTCGGTCTCGCTGACCCTTGGTTCCAGTGCGAGGACATCACCAGCCTTCTTCGCGCAGTACCGGATGACGTAGTTGAACGGGACATTCGTTCCTGAAGGTCCAGGTCCGACATACGATGCGCTACCCGATAGAACCAAAGGCAACGTCCAGTCCGCACCAGAGATCATCGAGTTCAGAGTCAAGTCGATGTTCGAGTCTTCATTCGTCGTCTCGCGCCAATAGCCGCCGGTCCATTCATGAAGCTGAACCTGCTTGTTGTCCTCGACACGAACGACCTCAACAAAGATAAGCGGATAGAATCGGTACGCTTCTCCAAGCGTCTCGCTGAAGGAGAACGAGGACGGGCTACCATAACTTGCCTCCCCCAGGTCAAGCTGACAACACTCACATGCGTTCTGGAAATTCGCGAACACTTCGCTGAAGGTTGCGCTGATGTGGACCGGCGTTGTGTAGAAGTCTCCAGTCACATCGAGGATCGCGTACCACTTGGGCTCGGGACTTCCTCCAACCTCGAACTGCTGGTTATTCATCTCCTCGCGCTCTACGTAGAAAGCGTCACGGTCTGCCTCGACCGGGAAACGGATCAAGGTCAACTTCCACGAGAGGCCATAGGAAGTCCAGCTTAGTTCCTTGCGGTCGGTCCCGGCAACATCGAACGGAGTCACAGCGAATACACCGTTGGTGCCGAACCCAACAGAGTCCGCCCCCTCCCAGGTGATCGTGTCCCACGTCCGAAGATTGGCCACTTGCTCGAAGTAGTCAAGGACAATCGAAACAGGATTCGCGACAGAGATCGGAGCCGCCACATCCAGTTCAATAATGTTTCCATCACGAGACTGCGCGGCTGGGCTCGTCGGCGTGTCATTCTCAATCGTGTAGTAGTGACTCGTCTGGTCCGTAACAGTCTGACATGCCGTGTCGCCACCCTTGAAGTTCAGGATGTTGAAGTCAAGCTGACGTAGCCAGCGTTCTTTCTCAGTCAAGGTTGATGGCCACGAGTCATCGCCGACAAGAATCGGATAGTGACGCTGAAGCATCGTGTGGAAAGCGAGAGTCTGCTCACGATAAGCCGTGGGGTACTCAGCCGGATCGACCTCCATCGACTGGAACATGGAGAAGCGGTTTTCCCAGCGGTCGCACTCAAGTTCCCAGGAGAACAGGAACCCGTCAACCTCTGTGCGTTTGTGCCGGACAGAAAGCACATCGCGAATCGGATTGTTCAGTTGAGCGGCCGTCTGTTCGATATTATTTTCGCCAAGCCTGTCGCGGTTACCCGGCTGGCCCGTCGATGAGTAACTCGTTGGGTTGACCACGTACAAGTCACCGTACTTGGCCGGCACCGTAAGTTGACGAAGCTTGGTCCGTAGGGGCTTCGACCTCAGAACCGTGTCCGAGATGCGCTGATAGTCGCTGACGGTCAGGATGTTCAAGCCCGCATTCGTATGGACATCGACATCGAAGAATTCGCTGAGTCTTGTTTGTCGTCCTGGGCGGGCCGACAGTTCATATTCATATCCAATGTTGATCCGAGTACCGGCAGCTACCCTGACCGTCCGGTCAAACGTCATCGACAGTCCACGCCGCATCCGGTCAACGAACAAACTCTGAATTCCCTCTTCCAGTACCGGAGTCCCATCATCTTCATAGGTCAACCAAAGTGGGACCGAAGGGCTCGACGGACTTCCTGTTCCATCACTGATGAAGAGGATCACAAAATTCTCAAGCTCGGCGTCCCATGCAGCCTTGAACGTCTCGATGAAGCTGATCGTTCCATCGGTGTCCGTGACTCTCGCCTCGAAGGTGATGACGACCGTCTCCAAAACGAAATGATTCCCGTGCGTAAACAAAGCGGTGAGCCGCCGGTCCACCACTTCATCTCGGAAGACCTCCTGATCCTGGTATGCGTATCGAGCCTGTCCTCCCCTGAGCAGTCTGTTGTCGCGAAGGTCGATGTACAGAGGATGAATCGTCGCGTCGAAACGCTGTGCCCTCAAGAGCGTGAGGATCGACGCCGCAGTACCGGCCGACTTCTGCCATTCAGGCAAGAAGCGCAACTCTTCTCGCACGGAGACTCCGTTCCCAAGCAGACCAGCGAAGTAGTCGTAGCCAACCGTCGCCGCCAGATAAGGGATCAGAGAGTCAGGAACCGAAGTCAGATCATATAGATCCTCGATCCCGTCGATGTCAAGACGCATCGCACCTTCGGTTCTCTCCACCAAAATATAGTTGAGCATCCGAAGAGCTAGTTGGACATCGACCTCTCCCTGGTGCAAGGGTGGCGCGATCCGATTGAGCATCTCGATCAGGCTCGGTCCACTGTTGTCGTAAATGAAATCGATGGCCAGAACATCAAAAAGATTTACGCCAGGATTGTCGATGCTGAAGAATGTCGCCAAGATCTGGAAGGCGTGTTGGCCTGCTGAGATCTCCTCCTCGCTAATGAAGACCGGAAGGTAGTCCTCGTCAAAACGATAGAAGGGGATCTCGTCGTCAGTGTAGTCCACCTCGCGAATCGGACTGCCGTCAATGAAATACTTGATCGTCCGAATCCAATACCGCTTACCGGCAAGAGCATGGCTCGGTAAAACCTCGCTATGCGTCTCCTGCGGAATCTGGTTCTTGATGAAATCAGTTCCGCTCGGCAGAGTGTCCTTGTCAACGTGGACAGCCCCGTTCAGCCGGGCATAGGTGTTGAGGGTCTGCTCCTGAAAAGGATATGCCAGTCGGATCAACCCTGGAACCTGGATCTGTACGTTCAACGACATATCTTATCGTTGTGCCTCAAAGAACGGAATGTCCACAGTCCCGAGTTGGAGCAGTGTTTGTTTATCCGGCACCACGTTCTGAGCCGGTATGAACTGGTCTAGGTAGGCCACGCCCTCGACGGCCTCGATGGCCTCGTAAACCTTGGACACGTACAGAGGCTCGCCAAGCTCTCTGGTCTCCGATGAGAAGATCTCCTGAATCGCCTGATCCACAAGGAACTTCACTTGCTGCGGATCTGCACTCCGTTCGAGGTACACGTCCGCGTTGATGTTCACTCGTTGGATGAAGCCTCGCCGGATCGTGACCACAGTCTGAAGTTCTTTGACCTCCTCGAAGTAGGTCCGAAGCTCATCGGCAATGGCCGGTGTCGGCGTGATGATGTTACCGTCCTCGGCGAAGGCGAGCATATAGATGTCGATATAATTCGCATCCACCCGCCCGTAACTGCCGAAGCCAATCTTCATGATGGGGAGAAGGCTGTTCCCGCTCTCCAGTAGAGTCGCCCTGGCCTGATAGTTTCCCGTGTTAATCCAAAGCTCGATGAATCCCTCGACGCTCTTGTCGAAGTAGGCGATGAATCCCTCGCCCGGCACGGTCTCCTGGAATGCCAGCGAGTCGGCATTGTATTCCCAACCCAGTGCTTCGTTGAGTGCGATCAACAACGCATCGACGCTGGTGTAACTGACCAGGGGGACCGTCAGGTTCGCAGTGTACGTCTGCGTCTGCCTCAAGTCGAGCCGATGAATCTGAAGCTTCAATGTGTAGGGCTGAGTCTCGGCCAGCGGGAACTCATATTCGAGCGAATCCTCGAATGAATCAACCACGATCTGCTGACGCGATACTGCAACGGCCTTCGCAACAAGAGGGCTCCTCAAGGCAAAGGCAGTGTAGTCAATGTCCTTGACCGCGCGCTGCTGTGCCTGATAGACGAGCGGGGCCAGGAACTTCGCCTCGTCAAGCGTCTCTTCGGTTCTGCCGCCCGCACCACGGCTCACGTTGACCATGGTGACCTTCATCGAGTCCGGCGAGCGCAGTCCCCCCTGATAGACCGAGAAGTTCCCATTGCCCCGTAGGGCTTCCGGCAAGACGTTGCCGTTGTTCCCACCACCGACACGGTAGTTGATGATGATGTCCTGGTCCTTCGACGGAACACTCCCGAAGTTCCCATCACCCCACTGAATAGAAGCCAATCCATCGGTCAACCTTCGTACTTCATAAACATCTTCCGCGCCGTGAAGCACGAGGAAGGAGACTCGCTCCCAGACATCCAGTGCTGGCTCGTACTCAGTCCCGACATTCGGGTTCGTGGTGTCAAAGGTGCCGATATTTATTCTGACTGATTCGGCAATCACATTCAGATCCGGCAAGACAACCTGCTGGAACTTCTGGCCGGTTGACTTCGTGATGACCGTCTTGCTTTCACCCTCAAGACCAAAGGCTCGAACGTTGTTCTGCCCCGGCCCGATCTCGATCTCGCTGAAAAGATTGGTCGCCGAAGCAAAAAGCTCAAACGTGGTGGGCAGGCCATCCGCACCCGTCCCGGAGATTACGGTCCTGGCCGGAATCCGAATGATCTTTTGATCGTTTGGGTCTCCCGCCGTCCCGACCACCTCCTGCGGCACGATCACGATGTCAGTCCTGGCAGGCTGTGGACCGGCTCTCTGGTAGCCTATCAGGGCCAGGAGATTGTCCAGGGCTCGCAGGTTCGTACAGGTCGGAAGGTAGTTGTTGTTGGTCAGGTAGTCCGCACGATAGGACAGCAGATCCATGACATAGGAGATCATTCGCTGAATGATCTTGTAACCCGTCGCCGGTAGGAAATCCCTTTGCTCCGGGAACGTGGCACGCACGAAATCATCGAGCGCCCGCTCAACCGTCTCACGGTCCAGCGCCGAGTAATCGATCTGACGCAGGGCCAGCCGTGTCTTCGGTAAAAGTCCAGCCTCAACTTCGGTCGTCATGCCACCGCTCCAATGGCCAGTGCCCCGTCAGCAAAGGCAGTGATCTGAAAGGTGCTAGAGAGCGCCGTTATGTCCAGGTCAATCACCGCTCCATTCTCCAGCCATTCGGGGAGGAAGATCCGAACCCTGTTTATCTGGCTGCGCTTTTCGTAGCGATTGATCTGTCTTCGGATCTCCTGCTCCAGTGCAAGCTTGAACGTTTCCTCACCCTGCTCGAAAAGGTAGTCCTGTATTCCCACCCCAAAATTCGGATCGTCGGGGTAGTCACCCTTCCTGAAGAACAGGATGTTTCGGATATTATCCTTGATCGACCGGAGGTCGGTCAAGATCTGAAACAACAGTCGGCCGTCCTGCTCCAGGAACCCAAGGCTCGCCGCGCTTGGCTCTGCATCACCGACGAAAGGCGGAACTATTTCTGGTCGGATGATGTCAACCACTAGTCACACAACCCCGATCCAAGGTTCCCAATCTGTTGCGCGGTCTCCGAAGCGGAGTTGAACGCATCGGAGATGGCTCTGTTCTTACCCTGCTCGTAGCCACGGATGGCATTCTGAGCAGTCTCGAACTGTCCATTGATCCAATCCTTCAAACGCTCCGCACCGAAACACTGGGCCAAGAGTCCAGGGTCCAATGTGTTGAGGAAGTTCCTGAGATCCTGAATCCCCGCGATCAATGCCTGGGCGCTCGCGGCCTCCTGGGCCGCGCGCATGAGAGCATTAGTCGTAGCGTTGATCTGATTCTTGACCGACTTCGAGTACGCATTCTGGAACCGGCACAGTGTGTCTTTGTTCAAGAACGACAAGATGTTTCCGAAGAGGAGGTCGGCCAGACAGTCAATCGTGGAGCAGTCGGCACAACCGTCCGGTCCCCTGGCCCGTTGTATCGCACCGGCCTGGGCTGCGGGCAACGTCGCGATGCAACCAAGGATTCCCTGCGGAGTGAATTCGTTCCCGCTCGCCCCCGCTGTGGTCCGTTGATTATCGTTCGTCGCTTGCTCCGCTTTGGCGTCTGCCTCCTGGCTCGAATTGTCGGTCGAGGTTCCGACCTTCTTCGCGCCTCCATCCTTGACGACGATCTCTGTCCTGATTCCGGTGACAGCGTTTCGTGAATTCGGATCGCTGGTGAGCCGTTCCTTGGGCGGCACCCCTTCCGACGTGGATTCGCGATCCGGCTGCGGTGGAGCATCAGAGAATTGGGAAACTTCATGCTTGCTTCCCTGGCTCGCAAAGCTCTGATTAAAATCCATCGAACTAGTCATCTTTATTTCTCACACAGTCCACCGGCATCCCGGAAGTCAACGTAGTCCTGAGCAGCCTGAGACTTCTCTTCAATCGCCTCAACGACAGGTGCCACGGCTTCCTCGGCCGCATCCTCAACAGCTTGGTCGGCCTTGTCCAGTTCACCCTGGATGGTCGCGATAAGCTCCTGCGCTCCCAGGCAGTTTGCGATCACGCCTGGATCGATCTCGCTGAGAATCTTGCCTGCCTCACCAAGCAACGCCTGGGCGACCTGACCATTGATAAGATTCTCGGCGGCGTCAACCAAGTTGTCGCCCACCCGGTCGATCTGATCCTTCACCCGGTCCTCGGTCTTGCCTACCAAATCGCAGAGGAACTGGCCGAACACGCTCAGATCAATATGCGGCCCCAGGATGTCCCGCAGACACTGCTCGAACGAGTCGCTGTCGCTAATCTTCTTACCGGCCGGTGTCCTCGTGGCGATGCATCGCAAGGCATTCGTTCGAGCTTCCGTCACCGCCGCCAGATTGTCCGCCTTCTCCTGATCCGTCAGTACCGGGTTCCCGGTACTCTCTCCGTTCTGGGCGATAGCGTTTTCGCTCCGCTCGTTCGACGCAGTCGGTCCCGTGCCCCGGCGTGGCCCGACGTGAACGGCCTCTCCCTCGATGACACGAATACCGACACGCTGACGAGCCGCCTCCTCTTCCCTGAAGTTCCGGTTGAGACGATCCTTCTCGACGCCACCACCGGACGGCTCCTGGGCCGTGTGTGTTCTACCAGACCCGCCCGCACCTATTTCAGGGCGCGGGGCGTTTTCTGTCGCCACCGCTGAATTGTGGTCCACGCTCGAAGTCACGCTAGAATCCTCTATCCCGGTTCTCTTCCTTCGTGTCAGGGTCCACAAGACCCCCGCCCGCTGGAATCTTCCCGCTCGACGCAAGCTCGAACTGCTCTTCAATGGCCGAGAGATCGAGCTTCGCCAGAGCCTCAATGGCGGCATTCGGATTTGCCACAAGGTCCGCCTCGGACAGGGTCTTAAGCAGACCCAGTTGTATGTCCTTTTTCTCGATCTTGGCGATCTCGACAACACGCCGAAGCTCACCGTATATGTATCTCAGCCAATCGCCGATACTCTCCTCATCCTCGTCAAGCGTTGTCCCCTCAAAATTTCCCGCCGTGAAGTCGTTCTTGCTTCTCAGGAATTTGTTGCTCAATCCATTCAGAAGCACGACCAAGAAGTACCCGAAGGAGCCCTGTGCGTCCGGGTTGAAACTGTCAACGATCAGCTTCAAATTCTCGACGCCATCCGTCATCAACCTGAGAACTCGCTCCGAAACTTCCCTCGTGAGGAACATGATCTGATCGTGGAACCTCTGGCGTGCAGTCTGGTCGAGGAACATGTTCCGATCCTCGAAGAAACGCTGGCGCTGGGCCGTTACCGCTTCATCTGCGATACCATGGAACCTATCAAGGCTCACTTGGTTGAACTCAGCGTGCAAGCCCTGCTCGGTGATCCCTCCGCTGGGTGTACCATGCCCGAAGGCTGGCTGCTGCTGCTTGCCGTAACTCAGGGCCACGAGGCGAGAGGGCACGTCCCAGTTCGACGTGCGCTGTCCCCAGCCGTCCTTGTCCATATCGAAGGAGCCCTGGGGATGGTTCACCAAACCCAGGTCTACAACCTCAATGTAGTACGGCTTCCGGTTCGAGCAGACATTGATCTCTTTCCGCAGGCTCGTATTCTGAAAGTACATCGCCGCGCCGAAGCGCAACCATTCTTGCGGGAAGAAATCAACAAGTCTGTTCAGTTCCAGATCCCATACCATCACCCACTTCTGATTCTGATAGAGAAGCTGGAGGTTCTCATTGAATGCGTCGGCGCTTCTGGTCAAGGCCACGCCACGCAGCGGCCGAATTACCTGCTGCTCCATCGTGAAGACTTGCTTCGCAAGGCCAGGAGAATTCAGGTGTTGAATAGAGATCGCCGTCTCGTCATAACAGTCTAGACAGAAGACGGTGTTGTCGTATGGCCGAGTGCAATCTTCGCAAGTGCAGTCATAAACGAGAATGGCGTACTTCGCACCAATGTCCCCGCAGTCGCAGTTGAAGACGCCCTCGGTTACCTCGTCCATCTCGGGAGGAACATTCATCCCAGGAGGAGCCGGTTGATCAATCGTGATCTCGATGTGAGTATCTTCGTATTCAATCCCCCGGCCATCCTTGGAACTGAACTGCCATCTCGCTATCGACGGGAACCAAATCCCCAGCACGGTGCTACCGGCCTCTATGGATCGACGGAACTCCCAGTTGATCGTGAACTCCAGCTTGGTCCCGTCCACGGGGATCACACCGAGTTTCTGACCCTCAAAGCCGTGGACAAAAATCCAAAGCTCCGGGTTCGCGTCAATCGGTGCGCCACCAGGAAAGATCGTGACCTGGATCACCCGCTTAACGCCCGGCCCCAGTCCGACATCCTGGTCGAAGTCATTGCACGGCGCGTCGAAGCATTCCGGGTGAAAGATCAGTCTTCCACAGTCATCACGCTCACGTTGTAATGGGAATGTCTCAGGCATCTTCTGTCCCCACCAGTACCCTTCGGATCACACTTCCCAAAGACTCAAGCGCCTGACGTATCCTGTCCCCGCCACCAGGATTTCCTTGCTGAACCTGTGTTGCCGCCTCGGGCTTGGCCGTCTGGCAGTTCAAATTGATCGTCTGAGCATCCAGGTGGTTGATCCCCGTCACCTTCGTATGAACCTCTCCACCATAAGTTCTGTGAATGTTTCCCTTGATGTTCTCAAAGAGGTTCCCGCCGATGATCCTACTCACATTCCCGGTGATCTCCTCCTCGACGTTCCCGTCCCAACGAATGAAGAGTTTACCCGCGCCCGTGTGCATCCAAATGTAATTGCCCTTGCGGTCCTCAAGCTTGATGCAGTCACCATGTTCATTCGGCATCACGCCAGTATCGTCGTTCTTGTCTCGTGCCCCTTCCACATCGGACATCGTGAACTTATGTCCGCCCGGCGTGGTGACCCGAACTTCTGCAACGTCGTCGTCAAGCTCGATCCGAAAGCCTCGCACTGTCGCCCATGTCGGACACGATGGAATGCCATCTTTGTTGTACAGGGCGAATCGCTCAAGCTGCTTGCTGGTGTAGAACTCACGGCCACGGATGGCTGGATCGTGCGGGTGCCATCCCCCAATCCAAACCGGCCGATCCGGGTCAGAGTGTTGGAACATTAGGTTGACCAAGGCGTCGTTGGGCGGGACATGGAAGAACCCGCCCGTCTTGGTTGTTTCGTCTCGATGGGTGAACGCAGCGGGAAAGTTTGGCTTGGCCCAAGGAAGAGCTTCCGGCGGATCGTCCTCACCATGAAGGTCGAAGATGCGAACCTTGACACGCCCTCTTCTCTCTGGGTCTTTGCAATCAATGACGACCCCTTCCCACAAGCCACCGAAACTATCCGGCGTGCCAGCGTGAGAAGAAACCTGCCGCCTACGCGGCCTAGCGAGTGTTCCGTTTCCGCTCATGGTTTCGCGTACTTCTTTTTCAAGCCGCTGGCCACCTGTGACCAGAACGCCGGGAGGAAACGCATGGCAAGTTCCAGGTGTTTGCAGACTGCCCCACTACGACCCGGATTCCGAATGTTCGCCGGCCGCATCTCGGGATGCAAGGCGAACCCGCCCTTGGTCGCTGTGTATGCGTAGAAATATCGAAAGGCCGGGCAGTCGCAATGCACACGCATATGTCCATTCAACAAGGCCAAGGCTTTCTCTCTCCAGTTCTTCTTCTTGCCTTTCACCACGGACTTAAGATGCGAAAGGTTGAAGGTTTGAATGTAGTCCTGCTTGGGTTTGCCCTCGGCGTGAACCCACTCCCAGGAGCCCTTCACTTTTAGATTCACGTCGCGAGCATCCACCGTGATGCTATCAAATGATACACCACCCCCGCCAGGATATTCAGAAGTCCCCTTGAAAAGCCGGTCATAATGCTTGCGATGATTGATGAAACGCGGATCAACTTGCTTCAAAATATCTTTGCGCTTCGCTTCAAGAACCAAAGTGCTGTCTAGTGTACCCAAGACATCAACGGGGAAGCCTTCGCTCAGGATCTCAAGGATTACCTCGGAGTCCTCTTGACTGGCCTCGTGTAGGAGGTCAAGACCTGGGTTGCGTGGTCTTTGGTTGAGCATAGCGTCCGCTTAGTTCGCAAAGTTCGCGTTCCCCGGAGGACAACAGCCGTCATTGGGGTCAATCTTCGGCGCACCCAGATCGACGCACGTCCCCATGTCAACGACATCGACTCTGTAGCCGTTGCGTTCCCTGGTGATCGCGATGTTGTTTCCGGGAATCAGTTCAGCATCACCATGAAGAATGCTTCGCCCGACCTTCAGGCCGGTAACGGTCCCGCGTCCGCGCAGGACATCGACAAGGTCATGAAGTTCTTCGATGCCAGACTCCAGGGAGCCGATGCGTTCCCCCAGTGTGTCAAAGCGATCAACCGCTCTGGCGTCAACGATCTCCTTGATCGTGGCCCTGATGTTCACAACGTTCGCTTCGATTCGGGCATCGAGGTTGTCGATCTTGTCGATCAGCCTCTTGGCCGGATCGTTCGAGAACTCACGCCGGGCGTTCTTGACTTCGAGCATCACGTCGGCGAGAAGCGTCTCCACGTCCGCCAGTCTCGACTCCTGACTGTCGAGCGTTGTCTTGATGGCCGTGATGTCATCAATGATCGCCCGAACCGCATCAAGCTCGGCGTCGAACGCATCCAACTTCTGGTTCAAGGCCGCGATGTTCGTCTGGTTGTTCAGTGCGAGAGACTTGACCGAACGGACAGTGCCTTCCGTATCCTGGTAGGTCGTCTGACCTTCCAGGGCAACAACACGGTCTGTCAGGTCGGACTCCAGATTCTCGTAGCTGTTCGTCCCCTCGGGGAGCAAGTCGTTATCAATGACATGCTCGACCAAGGTCGGCCCAAGAATCACCTCGACGGCATCCAACAATGCGGACGTGCGCTGAAGCTCGGTCACGCTCGTGAAATTGACCACGGCCAGTTCCAACTGCCGGTCGCGTGCGACAAGCTGTTGGATGATCTTGTTGAACACACTGAAGGTCAGTTCACGATTGCACGCCAACGGATCGGTTGGAGGAAGTGTCGTCTCAGCAGCCATCAGATCGCTCTCCACTGCCGCTTACCAGAAACGACAAGGTACTTCTTGACC
>Ga0255047_10001968_pt1 | contig 14082 bp, 14 predicted proteins | sample JV7_2_1_MG_FD_183640 | JGI IMG/M metagenome (GOLD analysis project Ga0255047, IMG submission 183640) | Seawater microbial communities from Jervis Inlet, British Columbia, Canada - JV7_2_1 | ecosystem: Environmental > Aquatic > Marine > Inlet | place: Canada: British Columbia | collected 2016-10-06
CTTTGATGGGCCGGGGCGAGCTATTCGCTGCGCGAGCGCTCTGGGCGAAGAGCTCTCAAAGGTGAATATCTCGCTGCGAACCGGAATCCACGCCGGCGAGGTCGAGATGCGCGGCACCGACGTCGGTGGTTTGGCGGTTCATCTGGCATCGAGAGTCATGTCTGCCGCCAACCCCGATGAGATCCTCGTTTCGAGGACAGTGAGAGACCTGGTCGTGGGCTCGAGTATCGCCTTTTCTGATCGCGGGCAACAGGTCCTGAAAGGGATCGAAGGCGAGTGGCAGCTCTACTCGGTCAAGTGAAACTGCTGCCACACCCCAGCCAAGACTACGAAGCCACCTGTTGGTGAAACGCTTGGCGATCTTCGACAGGCGACTCCTTTTCAGACGTGCGCTGGGTCTTGAGGTCTGGTGATGGCGTAGGTTGGTTTCTGCGGTGGAGAGGGGACAGCAACTCACCGCGTGATTGGGAGGGAAACAAGGATGTCAGCGGTAGATTTCGAGGTGGACAGCAGTCCTGCGAATGGTGCTGTTGAGCCGTTGCCGTTGAGGTTGCTCAAGCCGTTTGTCGATTGGGTCGCCCGTCGTCAGACGTCGGTGCATGTCAAGTTGTTGGCTGGTTTCTTGTCGATCTCCGTTCTGCTCTTGACCCTTGGGATTTTCAGCATCGCAGTTCTCAATCGTGTCGATCGACAAGTGGAAGCTCTGATTGCGCTTCATGATCAGACCGATCTCGCTCGGAACATGATTTATGCGGTTACTGCCCAGAGTCACTTCCGTGCGATGGCGTTGATCACTCATATCGATTCATGGGACGACAAGATCTACCTAGCTAAAGAGGGATTCGTCTCAGATTTGGCGACGGTACGTGCAATCAGCATTCCTCCACGTCCTGAGTTCTTCGACGAATTGGAGAAAACCAACAATCGGTTCGAAGCGGAGAGTCTCGTAGTGACTGATATGTATTACGCCGGAGATTTTGATCGAGCATTGGACAATCACATTCAGGTCGAACACGAAACATCTCACGATCTCGAAGATCTTCTCAATGAATTCATCTCGGAATCGGATCAGCTTGTCATGGCCGAAGAGCAGGCGTTCGAATCGGACCGTCGCCTGTTGACCGTTGCAGTCGCTGCGTTCTCAGTAGCCAGCCTTGCTGGGGCACTACTTCTTGGAGCAATCTTGTCGTGGTCGCTGATCCGACCGGTTCGTCGAGTTGATGATGCTCTGCGGTTGATCGCCGATGGAGACTTCGACCAGCGGGTCCTCGTTCAGAATCGTGACGAGTTCGGCAGCCTTAGTACCAATCTGAATAAGACCACGGCTCAGCTCGGAAACCTCTACACAGATCTCGAAGCTCTGAACGCTGGTCTTCAAGAGACTGTTGAGCACAAGGTGGAGGAGTTGAACCGGGCCGCCCGCCTACGTCGATACGTCTCACCTCAGTTGGCTGAATCGATTCTCAGCGGTGATACCGAGGTTGTCCTCGGTTCCAGCCGAAAGTATCTGACGGTGTTCATGTCAGACATCCGTGGTTTCACCGAGATGACGGAACAGATGGAACCCGAGCTACTGGTTCAAGAGCTGAACGAGTACCTGGACGAGATGACAACCATTGTCTTTCGACATGGCGGAACAGTCGACAAATACATCGGAGACGCGATCCTCGTCTTCTTCGGGGACCCCGTTCCACAGGACGACCACGAACTGCGCGCGCTGAGAATGGCCCTCGAAATGCAAAATCATGTGGAGAACCTCGAAGAACAATGGACAGCTACCTACGGGGCATCATTCCGTATCGGCATGGGTATAACCACGGGGTGGGTAACTGTTGGCAACATCGGCTCGGCAGCAAGAAGCGACTACACCGTATTAGGCAACGAGGTGAATCTGGCATCGCGACTGGCCGACAAAGCCAGCGCCGGAGAGATCTTGGTGAGCGAACGCACAATGAACAAGGCACCCGGCGACATTGAGGGCCAAGTCGTCGACGAAGTCACCCTCAAGGGAGTATCTCGGCCGATAAAGGTGTACTCCCTAACAAGACCAACCAACCAGTCAGCGAGCGAAGACAACTGAAACCCAAGACACCCCTACTAGACCCTCAAGCGAGCAACAAGCGCACCGACGCTGGTCTCCCAACTGGTCCGAACGTTGCGAAACGGTGTAAGTACCCGTAATGCTTCTCGCCCATGAAATCCCGGAAACTCCAACTGGGCTACCTATAGACGTCAATCACGCCCACGGACCTGACCCAGTCTTGATCATCCTGGTGGTCTTGGCCATTGTCTTGGTGGTGACTGCTGCAGGTTGGATCTGGTGGCACGGACGCCAATTTCGGAGACAGCAAAACCACAGCCCGTAACCGGCATTGTGCGGGGTGTCACTTGCCAAGCTGAATAGTGCACAAAGCGCCGTTGTGTGCGGTCGGTAGGCGAACTGAAGGGATTCGGAGTGGGCGCCCTGCTTATGGTTCGCAACGAAGTATCCGGTCAGGTGAGGAGGCTGCCGTGACGGAGACGGAACGAATCGTGCGTACATTCCACGAGTCTTGGGATCTGCGGGACCCGAAACGCGGCGCCAAGGTGATCGCTCATGATTGCCGGTTTGAGGACGTTGCACGTGGCGAGCTTCAAGTGGGTCCCGACGGTTACACACGCGATTATGAGAGGTGGCTTTCAGCGTTCCCCGACGGGGAGGTAAAGATCGTCAACGTGATCGTGGAGGGGGATTGGGCGGTTGTCGAGTTCGTCAACCGCGGCACACACACCGGGCCTCTTCAATCGAGCCTGGGCACGTTCGCTCCGTCGGGTCGTTCGATGGAGGTTCGGTATTGCAGTGTGATGCGTGTTCGTAACGGAATGGTTGTCGAAGGTCGCGACTACTACGACTCAGCCAGCATCGCCGCCCAACTCGGTCTCATCGAGCCTTAGGACCTCCCGGCGGAGGCGCATCGTGCGCCTGTCGTGGGCTGCGGTGGCTTCGATTGGTGTAGTGAACTGTCAACTGAGCGACGGTCCGTAGGCGTTTCGTTTCGAAAACGTTGTGAAGGTCGAGGTGTTTCATGGCCATTGCCGCACATCGCATCGAAGACGACCCTTTGGAGCCTAGGCCGTGCACTGATTGCGGAGGCATGCGGAAGCTAGGACCACGGGCGACGGGGACCATGGAGTAGGTTTCTGTGTCGGTTGGGCGGAAAGGAGATCTCAGGTGACGCCTCCACAGCAGTATCCGGAAGGCAGTGAGTCAACTACAGCCCTGGTATTGGGAATCCTCGGCATCGTCGTCTGCGGCATCCTTGGCCCCTTCGCCTGGTATATCGGCAATCGAGAAGTCAGAGCAATCGACGAGGGACGACGCGACCCCAGCAACAGGGGAAGCGCGAACGCCGGCAAGATTCTAGGAATCGTTGGAACAGTACTTCTGGGATTGGGCGTCATTGTCGGAATCGTGGTGCTGCTGTTCGTCATCGTGGCCAGCACAGAGGTGTCGAGCCTCGGCTGAACCGTCTTCGTAATCTGACCCAACTCACCAAGGCCGTCGAGACCAACGCCATACCCGCCTAACCCAGACGCACACAAGTGCCGTCTATATGCGCTGTGGGACATTGGAGGGTCGCCTGGGCTGTCGTTAGGCTCTGCTCATGCCGACATACGCTTGGTCTCGGCTAGATCTGAGCGCAGGGTTGGGGCTGGTTCGACTCGAAGCTGAAGATCCGATTCAGGTGGAAGGTCGTGAGGTTGTCGTCGATAACCACCGGAGTTGGGCTGTCTCCTTCCGGATTCTACTTGACGAGGAGTGGCGGACCCGCCGGGCCGAGGTCGCAATCGTCGATGATCATGGTCACCGAGACCTCCTTCTTGAGAGCGACGGGGAGGGAACCTGGTCGTTGAATGGCTCGCTAGCTTCTGAGCTTCACGGATGTATCGATGTTGATATCGCTGCCACTCCCTTCACCAACACCTTCGTCATCCGCCGTCTCGAACTTCCTGTGGGCGGGGTGGGCGAAGTGCGGGCGGCGTGGGTGAACGTTCCAAGCCTTGAGATCACAGCTATGGACCAAACCTACGTTCATCTTGAGCAGCTTGATGGAACGGACCGTTACGAGTACCGCTCCAGTAGCTCAGAAGACCGGCGGATCATCGAGGTCGATGATGACGGCGTCGCCCTCGACTATGAGGGCTTTGCCCGCCGTTTACACCCAAAACGTGTCGTCGTGTGAACGAGAGCTGGTATCACCGTCTTCTACTTCATCGGGTTTGGCCCTATCGCCGAAGTAAGCGAGGCCTCAACACCCTCAACCACTGAGATCGCTGACCTCTTTGCTGCAAACCCGACTCGGACGCTCATGGGGACCTACCTGTCACTGCTCAGCCTCGTGTTCCTCCTCTGGCTTGTCGGAAGTCTCCGCTCCTGCCTCCGGCGCAGCATCGAGAGGGAGTCCGCTTCTCTCAGTCGTTGTCTGGGATGACGATGCCCAGGATCCAACCGACCAGCGAGACCACCACGGAGGCCCAGAAAGTGGCCCAGAAGAACCCAGTTGATGTCAGACCTAGATCGAGAACATCTGGACCCGAAAGCCAAACGACCAGTTGCAGAACCAACGCGTTGACGATGAGCAAGAAAAGTCCCAAGGTCAGGAGGATCAAAGGCAAGCTGAACAACTTGAGGATGGGCTTGACGATCGCGTTTGCCAGTCCCATGATCGCCGCAATTATTAGGAATTGCCACCACTCGCCGTCGAATTCGAAGCCATTGACGAGCCATACAGCGACCCACAGCGACGCCGCCGTGGAGAGGAAAGTCAGGATAAAGCGCATTGTCAGCGACCTTAGAGAACTGATCCGACGCCACGTCGGCCAAATCGCTGAGATAATCGCCTGGTGGACTCAATTCAGCTCACGGTCAAAACCGGCAATCGAGGTGCCAGCGTCGACTTGACCTCAGAAGCCGCCGCATACTGCGCAGATCGGGGTGACGGCTTGCTCTCGGTTTTCGTCCCTCATGCCACCGCAGGGATCGCGATCTACGAAACCGGCGCCGGGACCGACACCGATGTGCTCCACGCCATCGATGAACTGTTGCCGGCCGACCCGTCTCACTGGCGACACGAACACGGCACCCCGGGTCACGGACGCGATCATGTCCTGCCTGCATTTATCAGCCCCTCGATCACGATCCCCGTCCAGGGAGGTCAGTTGATGCTGGGAACTTGGCAGTCGATTGTCCTGGTCGACACCAACGTCGACAACTCAACGCGGACCGTGCGATTGTCTTTCGTTACCGCCTAGTCTTGACTCATGCTGAGCAACCGTTTCGAGCACCTTTTCATCCGCCTGGTTGGTGCGTTTCTGCGGTACGACGACACTCCACGCACCCTCAACGGTGTCCTCGCTCTCGCCACGGCCCGGGCGGAGCTCGAGGATCGCAGACGGGAGATTGCCAAGGAAAGGGACGTTGTGATGGGTCTCGGTCGGTCGCGAACTCGTGACGACCATTGGCAGGTCGAAGAAGCAATCGCCCGCGACAAGCTCTTCACCATCGCCCACACCTCGAACTGAGCCCCTCTGTTGTGGTCTGTGGATAACTGAATAGCCTCATGGCGGCCATGGCACGCCAGCTTTTCCCCCAAAACGTGATCGCCATGATCTGGGACTTCGACAAGACCCTGATCCCCGGCAACATGCAGGGACCTCTTTTTCGTCATTTTGACATAGACGAAAATCATTTCTGGCAAGAGGTGGATGGTCTCGAGAAGTTCTATCGCAGTCATGGCTCCCAACTGATCCAGCGGGATCACCTCTATCTCAACCACATCCTGACCTATGTGCGCGAGGGCCGGATGCCCGGTCTCGGGAACGCTCTGCTGCGAGAGCTTGGTGCCGAAATTGAGTTCTACACCGGGATGCCTGACTACCTGGAGTTGGTGCGCAAGAACATCGAATCAGTGCCCAAATATGCGGAACACCAGATCCGTGTCGAGCACTACGTCGTCTCCACCGGTCTCCGTCAGATGATTCTCGGCTCGGCAATGGCACCGCAAGTCGAATATGTCTGGGGTTGTGAGTTCACAGAGCTGGTCGCCCCGCCTGATTACGCGGAGCAACAACAACAGCTCTTTTCTCCTGAGGGTGAGATCCGCCAACTGATCTACACAATCGACAATACGTCAAAGACACGTGCCGTCTTTGAGATCAATAAGGGAACCAACAAGAACAGCTCTATCGACGTGAACGCCAAGATCGCCCAGGAGGACCGGAGGGTCCCTTTCCAGAACATGATCTATGTTGCTGACGGGCCATCCGACGTGCCGGTGTTCTCCATTGTCGACGGGAACGGTGGTCGCACCTATGCCGTCTATCGCCCCGGATCGAGTGGCGAATTCGAACAGGCAGCAAGACTTCTCGAGCAGGGTCGGGTCGACGCATTTGGCGAGGCCGACTATTCGGAGGGGTCACACACGGCCATGTGGCTCACCCACGCCGCTGAGGCCATCGCCGACCGCGTTGTGTCAGATCGAGAAGATGCACTCAACGAGCGGATGGGCCTGCCACCGCGGCATGTTGAGGGCTAGAACAAAGCAGTCAGGATCCAGCGCCGGCTATCAGTGGGGTCGATTATGTCGTCGATCTCAAAATGAGAGGCGACGTTGAGTCCGCTGCCAATCTGATACATCTCTTCCACCCGCCGCTCTATCTCAGCTTCTCGGTCAGCTGGATCTTCGATCGCCTCCAGTTCTTTGCTGAACCCGAGCTTGACCGCTCCCTCCAACCCCATCGGCCCAAACTCACTGTTGGGCCATGCGATCGTGAATCGTGGCTCGTGGAAACCGCCGGCTGCCATCGCCTGAGCTCCCAACCCGTAACCGCGACGGGTCACGATCACCCCAACCGGCACGGAAATCTCCGCAGCAACCCGAAACAGGGTGCCCGCGGAGCGAACCAAACCCTCAGCTTCGGCTTCGGGACCGACCATGAACCCGGGGGTGTCACAGAGTGAGAGGATCGGGATACCCCAGCGAGAGCACAGTCGCATGTGGTTCGAAAGGGTGATCGCGGCGTCGTTGTCTATGGCTCCGGCCAGATAACTTGGGTCGTTGGCGATGACCCCAAGGGGGTTGCCACCAACCCGAGCAAGACCGGTGATAGCTGCCGAGGCGAAATCGCGTCGAAGCTCTAAGAAACTGTCTGCATCCACAAGGGACGTGATCACCTGTCTCATATCGTAAAGCCGCCGACGGTTGGCCGGGACGATCGAACGAAGCGATTCCTGGTCGGTCGCCGGACCCGGTGAGATAGCCCCACGGCTCATACCGATCAGGTTGCGGGCAACGGACACAGCCTCTGAGTCGTCTTCGACCAGCACGTCGATCACACCATTTCTCGCTTGAATCGACGCAGGCCCGACATCAGCCGCTTCGAAGACACCCAGACCGCCACCTTCGATCATCGCAGGCCCACCCATCCCCAGATTTGATCCCTTCGTGGCCACCACCACATCGCACTGTCCAAGAAGAGCTGCGTTGCCGGCGAAGCAAAAACCGGTGTTGATTCCCACCGTTGGGCCGGGGATTTCGGCGAACAGACGAAACGCCGGCACATCGAGAATGGAGGCGCCAGGCCAGTCGACGTCACCCGGCCGACCACCCCCACCCTCGGCAAACAGGACTACCGGTAGACCGGTCTCGGAGGCGAGTGTGAAGAGTCGGTCCTTCTTGCGGTGGTTTTGCATCCCCTGGGTGCCGGCCAGGACGGTGTAGTCATAAGAGACGACAACTGCCCGGTCATCTCCTTCGGTGCCGGTGTCGATCCGACCGATGCCCCCGACCATTCCGTCGGCCGGAGTGCGTCGAATGAGATCTTCGAGGTCACGCCGTCCCCGTTGGGCTGCAACAGCGAGCGGGCCATATTCGACGAATTCCGTCGTCAGGTCGGAGACATTCTCTCGGGCTGTGCGTTTGCCCCCTTTGTGACGTTTGGCAACCGCGTCGGGCCTTGCCTCATCGAGCCCGAGACGATGACGCTCATCTACCTCGCGCAATGACGAAAGATCAGTTGAGTCGTCAGGCTTCACCTCGACGCTGCCTTCCCCTGCCGTGATGGTGGCAAGACGGTCACCTTGACCAACAGCGTCTCCTACATTCACGTCCAGAGACGACACGATGCCAGAGACGCCTGCGAGCACTAGCTGTTCCATCTTCATCACCTCGAGGATGACAACTGTGTCGGACGGACCGACCGGAGCGCCCACGTCAACCGGTAGGTGTGAGATTCGGGCGGCTACTGGAGCAATGATTTCCACTGGCGGCGATGCTAGGTCGAGGCTCGACCGGGCCCGTTTGCCTTCTTGTAATCCTCAACCGCCGAAATCGTGTTGGGGTGAAAGTTCTCATCACCGATCCGGTCATAGAGCTCATAAGAACGAAGCCGATCTTTCACAGGCCCTTTGAGTCCGGCGAAAGCCAAAGTGATGTCTTTCTGATCCAGGTCGTGGAGGACGTCACCCAGAATCTCGGCTCCGGTTGTGTCGATGTCGGTGATCGCGTTGCTGACGACAAGAACGCAGGTGATGTCGCGGCCGGACGATCTCACCATCTCCTGGAGTCGACGACCGAAGTTGGGCGCATTTGCGAAGAACAGGGGGGCGTCGAATCTGACGATCAGCAGTCCCGGTACAACCGTCGCTTCAGGATGTCTCTCCCGATCGTGATAGCCGGGCATCCCCTTGACCTTCCCCAGCTCGACGCTGTGAGGGCGCCAGGCCTTCCTGACGAAGTTGGCCAACGCCAACGCGATGGCAACAACGATGCCTTCCAGTACGCCGAGCAGGACAACACCCATGAAGGCACCCAGCGCCAACAGAAACTCGGAAGTCCTGGCCCGATACAGGAACTTGGTCTGTTGCCAGTCAAAGAGGGTGAAAGAGGCAGTAATGACAATCGCGGCCAGAGTTGCCGAGGGCATGGAGGAGATCAGGCCAGGGAACACGACGACGATCAGGAGAACCCCAGCAGCAGCGACCAGACCGGTGACTTGAGTCTTGGCGCCAGCCGTCATAGCCACCGCCGTCCGTGACGAACTGGCACTTGTAGGGAATCCCTGGAACAGGCCCGAGAGGATGTTGGCGGTGCCCAGTGCCTTGATTTCACTGTTGGGGTCGACGCGGACACCCGATTTCAGTGAAGTAGCCGTGGACAGGGCGCCGGTATCGGCAAAAGAGACAAGAGCGACCGCGATTGCCCCGCCTAACAACGCCGGGATCATGTCGAACCCCACTCCGGGCAACTTCAGTGTTGGAAGACCTGCCGGGAGATCGCCGACGGTTGCTATGCCCTTGGCAGTGAGATCAAAAAGTGTGACTGCCAGAATCGATCCGACAGCGGCAACCACGACGCCCGGAATGATCTTGTTCACGCGACGGAGGCCGACGATTGCGAAGACGCTCCCTGCTGACAGCAACAACGCCGCACCCACTGTATCGCCATTCCCAATGCCTCGGAATGTCGCGATGAGCGTTTCAATCGACGTGTCTGCATCAACCGAAAAGCCCAGTGCTTTGGGGAGTTGCGAGATGAGCACAATCACGGCGATCCCGTTCAGATATCCGATCCTGATGGGCTTCGACAAGAGCTCGGTGACAACGCCAAGACGGAGAAAGCCGGCGGCAATGCAGACCACACCTGCCAGAAGGCTCAAAGCTGAAGCCAGGGCTACCGCAAGGACCACATCTCCGGCGGCCAGCGGAAGAATGACGGCGGCGATGACCGGAGCCAACGATGAGTCTGGGCCGAGCACAAGTTGTCGATTGGGCCCAAACACCGCGTAGGCGATCAGTGCCGCGACCGTGGTGTAGATGCCGGTGACGGCCGGCAGCCCAGTCAACTCGGCGTATGCCATTCCCTGGGGGATGAGCATCGCCGCCAACACCAGGCCAGCGGTGAGATCGAAACGAAAGAACCCCCGTTCGTAACCGCGTACTGTTCGAACCACCGGAATCAAGTTCGGTGTCAGTCTTTTCGAGGTCAAGACAGCAGTTCCACGGTGTGCGATGCAGTTAACCATCGACTCATCGGCGTGTGCAGATGAGCTCGCTGAGCGGGTTCATCTGCACACGCAACCCCAAATACAGAAGGGCGGTCCAAAAGGACCGCCCTTCTCGCTCCATGGGTAGGAGCAGTCTTACTTGTCGTGGCCGCCTTCGCCGCCACCTTCTTCGCAGACCCGAGTGAATTCGTAGACCTTGCGGTCACCATCGTTGGTCTCCAGGACCACCTGATGAGTGCCACAGGGCATGTCACCGAAGGTCACCTTCAGATGCCACTTTCCACTCTCTGGGATCGTTGTGGTTCCATGGCCCCAGTCGTTGCCGATCCAGATCTCGGTTCCAGGTGTGCCGGTTCCGGTCCACTTGTCGTAAGGCGGATCTTCGCCACATGAGCCGTATTTCTGGTGAGCCGAGAAATCGTGTTCTTTTGGCTCCTCTTTCGGGCTTTCTTCCTTCTCCGGAGCGTCGTAATACGCCTTCACCGAAGCATGCGCGATGTTGCCGGCCGCGTCTTTGGCTTTGAACGCTGCACTATTCCACCCGTCATTGGTGAGGAGCAGAACGATGCGCCAATTGCCTTCGGCGTCGGTTTCAGCCTGGTATTTGCCGGCCCAGACTTCGGCGCCTGGCTCGGTCTTGCCCTCGAAGACAACTTCCTTCTTGTCGAAGTGCTGCTCATTCTCGGGGTGAAGAATCACAAGGTCGGGAGGATCAGTGTCCGCCTCTTCCTTGACCTCCTCGATTTTCTCCTCCTCTTTGGGAGGCTCCTCCTTGTGCTCCTCTTCCTTGGGCTCCTCCTTCTCAGGAGGGTCTTCCTTTTCGTGGAACGTGGAGGAGGTCGTTGTTGGCTTCTCTAGAGCCTGGGGTTTCGCGTCAGCAGCGTCTTCTTCTGGGGTGCCCATAAAGGCCACCGCCGCACCAGCCACTAGTACCAGTGCAAACGCCGCAACGAAGACCAACGCCTTCCTCATTGCCTATCTCCCTCATGTCGTGCCCCCAACACGTCCCCGTCGCAACATTATCCCCTCACTCTCCGTGATGGGATATGGGCTAGCCGACCTATGAAGATCAGACCAATGCCAGAGCCTGCTCGAGGTCGGCGATCAGGTCGGCTGGTGCCTCGACGCCAATCGAGAGTCTGATGAGGCCGGGTGTGACACCGATGAGTTTCTTGTCCTGAGAGGCCATCGTCGAATGACTCATCGTCCAAGGATGTGATGCCAACGTCTCTGTCCCTCCAAGTGAAACCGCCAGATGCACCAGACTCATGGCATTGAGGAAGCGAAAGGCCTCCTCTTTGCCGCCGATCACTTCGAAGGCGATCATCGCCCCCGGCCCACTGGCCTGCTTGTCGTGGATAACCCGTTTTGGATCGTCCTCAGCAAGAAGACTCAGGTGATCGACAGAAGCGACCTTGTTGTGGCTATCGAGGAACTGTGCAACCTTGGTGGCAGTTTCCGTTTGACGCTCTACTCGGAGAGCCAACGTCTCGAGACTGCGGCCGAGTAGCCACGCGGTGTGCGGTTGAGCGGTGGTGCCTAGCCGATACCGGTTGTGCCGTATCCCTTCGAGTGCGTCCTTGGCCCCACAAACAACACCAGCAGTCAGATCGCTGTGACCACCGAGATACTTCGTGGCGGAATGTATCGAAAGGTCCGCACCCATCTCCAAGGGACGCTGCCAGACCGGACTGAGGAACGTGTTGTCGACTGCCAAGATCGCATCGTTTTTGTGTGCGACCCTGGCTGCCATGGCGATGTCGAAGATGTCATTGGTGGGGTTGGCAGGACTCTCTACGTAGACCATCGCAAGGTTCCCGTCGACCATTCCATTGAGATCTTCTTCCGTGGCGTCGGAGGTAAAGGGCAGCGCTTTCACCCCCAACTCACTGAACATTCCCTCCAAGAGGGCAGCTGTTCCTCCGTATGACGGCGTCGAATAGAGAACTTTGGCCCCCGGCCTGAGGTAGGTGAGAAAGACCGTGGAGATGGCGGCCATCCCGCTGTTGAACAACAGCGCCTCTTCGGCAGCCTCCCAGATCGCCAGACTTGTCTCTGTGACACGTGCATTCGGCGAATCGAGGCGTGAGTAGATGTAGCCGACATCCTCGCCAGGCTGCGCCTCATCGAGCCCATAGACCACCTCGAAGAACCGCTCTCCCTCCTCCGCAGTTTCGAACACGAATGACGATGTCTCGTAGATCGGCGTCTTCAGAGAGCCGAGATGCTCTTGAGCATCGTGACCGGCGTTCACCGATGAGGCTCTGGGGTCTGGATGACTCATAGGTCAATCCTACGGATCGGGTGACATATCGCCACACGTTGCGCATGCAGCAGGGGTGGTCAGCCGTCCCCTCTCGCACGCCATTTCATGGCACAGCATTGAGAGAGAGTTGGGTGCATGAGAGTGGGGAATACCGGGAATTTGGTCTGGGCATTCCGATAATCAGCGTGTGGAGCGAATAGCCGAAGCCGTCGGGATTGCACCCGCCGCGGTTGAGAACATCATTTTCACGATCGTGGCCTTGGTCGTTGTCTTCATTGGACGGGCGGCTGTGCTCCGGCTGATCAACGCCAACGTCGAAGGACACGACGCTCAATACCGGGCGCGGAAGATCGTCAACTACGCGACCACGGTCATCTTCTTCGTCACCGCGGCCTTCATATGGCTCGACGCCTTCAACAGTCTTCCCACGTATCTCGGTCTGGTATCTGCAGGTGTCGCCATCGCTCTTGCTGATGTTCTCAAGAACATGGCTGGATGGGCCTTCATCCTCAGCAGGAGACCATTCGAGATTGGGGATCGCATCGAAGTGACGGGTCTGAAGGGCGACGTCATAGACGTGCGTTTGTTCCGGTTCTCACTGATGGAAGTTGGCGGATGGGTCGACGCCGAACAATCGTCGGGCCGGCTTGTGCATGTGCCAAACGGGGTGGTGTTTAACCAGCCGGTTGCCAACTACACCGAGGGATTCGCCTACATATGGGACGAAATCGCGATCCTCATCACCTTCGAGTCTGACTACAAACTGGCCAAGACGACGGTGCTCGACATCCTCAAACAAGACGCTCCCGACACCCACGGTGTCGCGGGACAACGCATCAGGGAGACAGCGAGCAAATACTCGATCAAGATCGGGACACTCACCCCCACCGTCTACGTCTCAGTTCGTGACAGTGGAGTCCTCCTCACTGCTCGATACCTGGTGGAGACTAGAACCAGAAGAGGTGCAGAGGACAAGATCTGGCAGACGATTCTCGACGCCTTCAACGAAACCGACGCGGTCGCACTGGCCTACCCGACGATCCGGACTTACTTCCCCGATCAGCTTCAACTAAACAGGAGCTGATGGTAGATCCGATCGACCAGGCCGCCGGCGTGCTCCGGCCGATGGAACAGATCCTGGTGTTCAGCGGTGCTGGACTGAGCACAGAGTCTGGGATTCCCGATTTCCGGGGGCCCAATGGTCTCTGGACCAAAGTCGATCCCGACGACTTCACAATCGAAAGATGGGTATCGAGACGTGATATCCGCTCCCGGGGATGGAAAATGCATCTCGACGGTGAGTTGTGGGGCGCCCGGTCGAAAGTCAAGCCCAACCAAGGGCACCGGGCCATAGTCCGGCTTCGTGAAGAGGGGAAGCTTGCAGGAGTGGTCACCCAGAATGTCGATGGTCTTCATCACAAGTCTGGCTTGGAGGACGACTTCGTCGCTGAACTTCATGGAAATGTGCGAAACAGTCATTGCCTTTCCTGTGAAGGGCGTTGGCACACCGAGACCGTTCTGGAGTGGATCGAAGCCGGGGACGACGATCCTCATTGCCCACTCTGCGCCGGAATGGTCAAGACCGATACCGTCTTGTTCGGTGAGATGCTCCCTGAGGACGAGGTAAGCAAAGCCAGCGTATTCTTGGCCCTCTGTGACGCCGTGCTTGTGGTTGGATCGACGGTGTCGGTCTGGCCGGCGGCCGATGTTGTGTTGCGGGCGGCGCAACAGGGCAAACCGGTGGTGATCGTCAACCGAGGTGAGACAGACGC
>Ga0255047_10001970_pt1 | contig 14062 bp, 8 predicted proteins | sample JV7_2_1_MG_FD_183640 | JGI IMG/M metagenome (GOLD analysis project Ga0255047, IMG submission 183640) | Seawater microbial communities from Jervis Inlet, British Columbia, Canada - JV7_2_1 | ecosystem: Environmental > Aquatic > Marine > Inlet | place: Canada: British Columbia | collected 2016-10-06
TCCTTCAGCGAGTTTGTCATCAATAATCTCTAGCTGCTCTTTAAACTTATCCTCAACCTCTTCTTGCAGAACTAGGTCTTTAACCTCACTAGTACGGACAATATATTCATTAAGTCGCTTGCTTGCACTTTCAGGAAGAATAAGCTTCGATCTGTTCTCTTGAACCATTTCTCTAAGTGAATTATCAGTGATAAACTGTTTTTTCTCCATCCCTAGTTCTTCAAATAGCTCAACACGATTCATTTGAGTTACTTGGCTCAATCCTAGAGATTGCACTAGTGGTTTTAGTTCCTTCTGAAATTCTTCTTCAGTTAGTTCTTTATTCTTATTTAGCCATTTATGTATTAGGCTTTTAGTTTCAAGAGCTTCGTCTTCTACTTCAACACCATCTTTAGTGACAGTAATATTTTGAGCAATATCATCTTCAATCTCTTTAATCTGCTGCTTAACGCCCTGCTTGTGTGTTGATTGCCTAATATCATATTCAGCTTGTGTTTCAGGCTTCTCATAAGTGTTGTCACCTAGTCCATGACCGGCTCCAAACCACATAATAGCAGGGGCAGCATCCATAGTTTCTTTAACCATTGCTTCACCGGCACTGATAAGAGTAGGTATGTTAGTTATCTTCTCTTTTGCTTCTTCAGGTGATAGCTCATAACCAATTCTTTGTGCAAATTGGGCTATACCTTCCTGTAATCCTTCCTCAGAAGATTCCTTACTAACTTCAATGATATACTTAATAGCTTTTGCTTTTAGTTTTTGAACAATCCCCCTAACAGCAGTCTTATCACCACCACCTCTCATGCCAGGTATCTTATCCAATGCACCAATCTTCTCTATACCGGCATAAACAAGTCCCATAGGCAATGCGATCTTACGAGCTAAATCTTGAGGAATGCCACTTTCAACCATATCCATCATCATGCTTGAAGTACCTTGTTCAGTCCAGTACTTGAATGAACCGACTGAAAAACCTTTACCTGCTCCTGCTAGTCCTGTAGCTACCGCACCTGGGCCTGTTACTGCACCTAGAGCTAAACCACCTGCACCACCAATTGCTGCACCTTTAGCACCTTCAATCCAAGAACCTACAAATTGACTACCCATTCCTACAGCTTCATAAAATGAGTTAGTAAAGGCATTATCTCCACTGGCAGGTATTCGATTAATGCTTTGCTGTTTTTTGCGTTCGTCAATAAAAGAAGTAATATCGTCACCGGCAAATATAGAACCATAAGCTCTTTCGTTTAAGTCCTCTCTATCTGAAGCTCTATTCCAATTAGCTTTCATTCGGGAGTAACCAACACTAACTGCCTCACCTGAAGTAAGTGAGTTGGGATGGTATATCTCTTTTATTTGATTAAAAGCTGTAGTATCATCAATAACAAAACCAAATCCTGCACCATGATATTGTTGCTGCACATTGCTATAATCAGCATATACTTCATCAATTGGGATATTAAGCGTTTTAGAGTAGTGTAGAGCGTTAATGTGCTTGAGGTTTGATTCATCATATACATCTTTGGTAAACTTGTTCTTACGGTACTCAGCTCGCTCTAATGGAGGCATGAACTTATCAATTCCACTAGGGTCAAGAGTAAGGTCTTTCATAACCTCACTCTCTTTTATCTTAGGTATGCGTGATTTAAGAGTCTCGTTTAGAGTTATCCCTAAATTCATATTATCTACAGCATACTGAGCATCCCTGGAGTTAAAGCTATGAGTGCTAAATGACTTTTGAATATCACTATACTCATCCTCTGAGAACATTTCCTTATTTTTAAATACATGGTCATAGTCCTCAATAGAGTAGATATTCTCTACAGGTTCAGTAGTCTCAACTGCTTTAGGCATCTGTTTTACAACAGGTGGTTCAGCAGATGGGCTTTGAGGTGATATAACTGCATCTTGTGGTGATATATCGGGCATTATTAAAACTCCTTAAAATTGTCTACCTGAAACAGGGTTCGTTGGTTTAAACGCTCTCTTAAACTTTAATGCCTCTTCTTCTTTTTGCTCTTTCTCTTTCTGTATTTCTTCTTTAGTTTTCTTCTTAGGCTTTGAACGATTAATTCTTCTATCAAAAGCACTGAATGTAGAACGACCTGCACGTTGTGTAGCTCCTGCTAAACCTTCTTCTCTAACTTTTTCAACACGCTTAGTTTCAATAGCTTCTTCTTTAGCCGTAGCAATACGTTTTGCTTCATTCTTCATTTTATTCAATACAGCAGCAGTTCTATCATCTAAAACCATCTGCCTTTCTTCTGAAGTACCACGTCTTAATACAGCATCTTGGTCTGTTTTTTCAGCATCAGAAACTAGATCACCGGCAAACACGCCTTTTTGATATTTAGCTTTCCATTCAGTTAGCTTTTTAGCATATGTTTCATTGGCTTTATCATCCAACCCATCTCTAAGTAAGCCTCTAACTGTTGTTTGGATCTCTGCCATATCACCAATTGCTTTCATAGCTCTTTTCCTTACAGCAGGACTGTTCTTCTCGAAGTCGGGGTCAATAACCATTCCTTTTTCTTCAACTACAATATTGCCAATAATCTCATCTACTTCTTCTTTCTCAGAGGTGAATAAATAGGTAGCTTTATGGGTGTATATCTTCTCTTTCTCTTTAACTTTCTCTTTCATGTCAGATAGTTGACCTTCAATAAGAACGTCTTGAGCTTTGTTTCCAGTAGTAAATGATTGATTCTCAAGTAAAGCAATAGTTACATTAGCTTCATCTATGGTCATTGTATCAAGCTTACGGTTAATATCTGCAAGCTTAACGCCGAGATTAGGGTCTGCTTTTGCTGTATCACCAAATTGCTTCTTCTTAAATGCTTCAACATCTCTTTTAGACATGTAGCCATCATCAACACCATCTTGAAATAGGACATCAACTTGTGGGTCATGCATCATAGTTGACATGTTAGCAAGGAAATGTTTCTTGTTGTCAGTCTTTTGTCCATCAGCTTCTTTCATTAGCTTTGACTTCTCTTCACTTGATAAATCCTCTCTGCGACTAATTTTATTGCTATAGTCAGTTAATTCATTAGGAGTCTTTGAAGGGTCAAGAGCATTGGCTTTAAGATTGTTATATGTAGCCTGGTGCAAAAGAGACTCAACTTGCTCAGGAGTTCTGAATACCTCCTTGCCTTGACTTAAAATAAGTTCATTAACCCTAGTTAAATCACCATTTTTAACTGCAACACCCATTATAGCATTGGCGTTCTTAGCTGTTCTCTGAGCAATAGCATTCGCTTCTTTGGCTACATATTGGTTATCAAACTTAGCTTTAGCTATGTCACTGCTCATATATGCTTGAATCTTAGAACGTACAGCAGGAGTCGTATTAGGGTCATTCATTGCCTTAGTCAAAGCATCTTGATGGGATTGCCATGAACGGTTAACAGCTCCATCATAGTTGCCTTTAGCCATATCTTCTTTAAAATTAGCTTCAGCAGTAGTAGAAGCAGTCATTACAACCATTTCACTCTGTTGTTTTACATGAGCCTCACCAATAGCCACACCTTTCTGATAGTTATTAACCATGTTAACTGCCACATTCTGCTTTTCAACACCCTCCATTAGACCACCAACACCACCAAGTGAAGAGATGGTTTCTTGAGTGAATTTATCCATGTTGAATCCTGCTGCATCCGTAGCATCCTTGCCTTGAGCTGCAATAGCTCCCAAGTCCTCTGTAGTCTGTCCACTGAATCCTGCTGCAAGACCACTAGCAATAGAAGTTCCTGCATTGAAGGCAAGTTTTATAACCTCCCCTTCTGCTGCAATAGCCTGTTTCTCAGCATTTAATGTAGCTCCACTAAATCTCATAGTTGGTGAAGCTGCACGACCTGCAAATTCAGCAGGTGCTTGTGTATTTCTTGAAATTCTTATAGCCATAACTTAAAATCCTTTGGTTCCCATTGGTGATGCACTAAACCCTTTGAATGATGGTGCTCCACCACCTCCACTTGCACTAATTCCACTAAATCCACTTGAACTTGATGCACCTCCACCGGCTTTCATTCCTGCACCAACTCCACTGGCCGCTGCATTAAACAGGCCTGTTATCATTTGAGACTTAGCTTTCTTCTTGCTCATCTTACGCTGATACTTATATTGATCTGCTTCAAATAGTAAACCTCTTTCAGCTTGTTTACCTTGGTATCTAATCTCAGAACCCCTAGTAAGACCTGCATTGAATATATCATTCATATTAAACATAGAGGTAATCTGATTTTGTTCATCAATCATTAGAGGTGAACCTTCAGTCTGTGAAACGCCACTAGTAGCTTGAAAAGCTCTTTGACGAGCTAACGCCTTCTTATCCTTTAAACGACCTCTACGGGCTGCTTCTGTTGCTTGTATCTCCTCTGATTCAGCAATTCTATTAGAACGCTGAACCTCCTCTTCTGCTTGTTGACGAGCCATTGCTTCTTGGCTCTCTAAGTAGTCCTGGTCTGCTTCTGCTTGCTCTTGCTTCTGCATTACATCAAGAAGACCGCCACCAACTGCTACTGCCGCTGCTATTCCTATTCCCATAATTAACTCCCTACGCTGACTGGCGCAACATATCCAAGTATTTCCAACGCTTGAGGAATGTCTTGTACAAAATATGGTGCGTATTCTTCCGAATGTGTACCTCTGATGACTAAATCAACTGTACCCGACTCAGGCTTTATAACGTCACCAAATATATCACTAGTTTTATTAACTCTCAAGGTTTCTAACTTATCTAAGTCCTGTCCTGCCTTAATACTTACAGAATCTTTCAGTTTTATTTTAAGTCTATTCTGCTTTTTACGCTGTCCCATTGTTGAATTACTACCATCTGAGCTGTCAAGACTCATAGGACGAGCTATAGAACGATACCCTAAACCAACATGAACTGTCGAGTAATCACCATCAAGTGTAATACTACCACCTGTAACAACTCTATCCGGATGTAAACCACCATCTGCAATCACTGTTACAGTCTCGCCATCTAAGTGACTTAATCCACTAACGGTAGATTGAGCAGGGTCAAATGTTCCAGTCAATCCATTATCAACAAAGAACCAATCAGTTTGGCTTTCAAAGTCTCTATCAGCCATCTTTTCAATGAAAATTGAGTCAATGCCATTAAGTGTGCGTTCAACTGCAAAATAAACAGTATCATCATCAACACCTTTAAGAACTGTTGCTGACTTATATAGACCGGCAATACCTGCGGTGTCCTTTGCTGCTTCAAATGTACTCCAACCGAATATGTTTTGATCTTGGTCAAAGGTCATAATTGCTACTGAACCATCATTTAACACAAAGTATATCTCTGAATAAGGATTCTGTTTATAAACAACCTGCCTAACACCTGATTCCATTAGCTCATTACCGGACAAAGAGTTTAAATCACGGGCTTTTAGCTTATCTGCTTCAAAGTTATAACCAATAGTCTTAGCTCTTTTACTATCTCGTGTAATAAACACCAGGATATCACCAACGGTAACAGATTGTATGTTACTTGAACCTTCAGCACCTTCACGACTAGCTTTAACATTATCACCACCAAGTACATCATCAGACGTTTGTGGCCCTAGCTTATACTCATTACCACTTGTACCAATAATTAAATCACCCTGTTCTTCCATCCAACGGATAGTTTCAGAGGTATTTAGTTTGAATGATAAGGCATCTAAAGCGTTATTTGACGATTGATAGTTACTCCACTGATCTATTTTAGACAGGAATACGGTATTAGGCTGTTGTAACGTGCCTCCTATGCACATTCTCTCATTATACAGAGCGATAGCGGTAGGATAGCCCGTAGCCACTGAGAAGGCGTTATAAGCCCAATCTACAGTTGCCGTAGCTGCATCACAATCAACAAGTATATCTGCTGTTACTTCAGTGTCAGACGTAAAGGCTGTTACTTCTGCAACTCCATAGACAAAGAAATCATCGACAGTAAGAGTAGCTGTACAAGAAGTACGACCAAATATACGCATTTCCACTCCATCTTCTAGTTCCTCGCCATCTGTTAAGAAGTTATTATCTGCTGAAGCATTGAATGAACGAAATTCAGCTTGTGTACCACCGTTTATTCTACGATAGATACTAACTGTTCCTGTCCATGTACCACGAGTAGAGAAATCCCAGTTACCTTTAACCTTAATCCACGGGCTATAAGCTGTAGATGTAGCTGTAGTAGTAGAATCTGTTCTAATTTGCTTTAACTCAATTGTTCGACCAACATCACCTGCTACAAATAGTGTAGAACTAGCAGTAAGAGTAATCCCTGCACCGGTAGTGGCACTTGGAGTAATAGTTGTTCCTGTAATGTTATGTGGCAAGAATGGCCCTGTTGAGTAATCAATTTCTGATATATTCCAGTCATCATCTGCACTACGGACTAGTTTCTGTGGTGGAACATCGGGATGAACCATATACATAGTGTCAGCTATCTGAACAAATTGAATCTCAAATAACTGCTCATTTGTCCAAGGAGTAGCAACAGAGTATTCACTAAGGTCAACATCAAAGCCATTGCTGAATCCATTACTAAATCCACCTGGCACTCCACCACTACCGATAATGAAGTCATTATAAATAACTTTCATCTTATTATTAAATAATGCTAAAACATAGCTTTGGTCAATATTATACTGAAATGGTATTAAACGCATGTCAGTTGCTTGCTCATCTGCTACAAAGTATGTACCTGCTCTGTTTTGTAATGCCCCATAAGGCAATAAGTGGTAGTTTGAGCAATCCTGCAAAGCATTATGATACTTCTCTAATTCAGGTCTTCCTCTTAAATATGATGAGAACAGCCCACCATTAAATGAACTAATTGTATTGCTCATACTATCTCCTAGTAAATGTTAGTTTGCTCTGAGGCATCAACATATACGTTGTAATCTGCTCCATTTGGTATAAATACACCATCCACGTAGTTTCCACCCATAACAGTAGACTCTTCAATTGTTTTAGATTTACCTTCATTGGCATCAAGAAACAAAGCATTAGGACGTACATCAGATGTATAAAGGTTCTGATAGTAAGAAGCCAATCCTTGACCTTCAATACCTAGAATAGGAACTGCCATTCTTGAGGCTACTAGTGTAGCAATACATCTAACGATATGTGCAGGGACTAATGTTATATCTTCTATCTTCTGAATGAGCTTAACGTAGCAAGTTGATGAATTAATAAGAAGTTCATTGCCCTGGCGTTCCCAGTTAGGGTCAGCAGTTCCTACATTCTCTATGCTTATCACTCTCAAGGTCTTTGGTGTGTTTGGTATAACATAACTATTCGACCAAGAGGAAATTGGTGTATCGGTTGATTCTGCTAGTTGTACTACTTTACTACAGAAGTTCCACGGAAACTCAGTACATACTTCCTCGTAAACTTCATCGAAAATTCTCTTTGCAACTCTTTCTGTCTGTGTCTCAGCGTTCTCAAAGCTCTGTATCTCATCAATATTAATAAGGTCTAATGCCATATTAACTATACTTACTTTTGACTTTGCCATAAATCCTCCTGTATGTGTATAAAAAAAGCCTACCCCTATCAAGCACCCACCCGTGCTATCAAAAGATAGGCCAATTACCAAGTATTAACTACTTAGGTCTGAGACCAATACTCTAGTGTTGCAACAATTGCATCACCGGCAGTATTACCTGCAGCAGATTGATATCCAATCCAATAACCATTAAGGTCTTGTCCTGCTGAGATAGCTGAGACAGTACCTGCTGCATTAACTTTAACTACTGTTACACCTGAGACTGCGATAGCTACTGCTACACGGTCGGTGAAGTCTGCAATCTTAACAATCTGTGTGATTAAAAGAGTTACAGGAGTTACATTAGCGTTGATTTGCTTACGTTGACGTTCATTTCCAACTACATAGTCGGGAGTCAAGTTGTCGATTACTTCATTTGCCATGATTAAATCTCCTTAATTATAATTATTTAGCACACTTAACTTCGATAACAGCCTCGTCATACATACGAGAAACACCCTTATCATACTTCAACTGAATCTGAGTTGCGTTGTTCTTATCAGCACGTCTTGAAGTTTCGGTACGAAGACCACCGGTACTCTTCTGTGAAGCAAGATACATTGAACCTTTAGCAACTGCATAGCAGTCGTAAACAGTTCCGCTATCAGTAACATCGTTGTATTCAACAAATTGGAATCCCATGAATGTTCCAACTTCACCTTGTACAAGAGCTTTCACTGTATTGTAGTCAGAAGATGTAACTTCAGTAGTTCCAAGAAGCTGATTTACGTTATCAGGGTGACAAACGAAACAAAGGTCACCAAGTTCGTCAGCATAGTTAACTTTTAGACGATTCTTAGCACGACGTAGTTTGTCAATAGTAAGTCCTTCATCTGCTGCTGCTCCTGAAGCTTCCCATGCACCAGTAGTAGCGTTGTATTGTCCTTGAGCACCGATATCATCAGTAGTAGGACGAGCTACAAGAGTAGTTCCATCTTCACCTGCCATAACAGAAGCGTTAAGACCTGCATAGATTAGAGAATCTATTGAACGTCTATAAGCCATTGTCCCTGCCTTAACGTACTGTGAACCAATATTGTGAGCTTGACGTGCAACATCTTCATCATCAATGAGGAATGTTTTAGCATAAGGCTTACATGTAATAGCACGGCGTTTGTGCTCTACTTCTGTAAGTTTAGTGTTAGCGTGACGACCTGTAATAGGGTCAAAGTTTCCTACATCACCTAGGAAGTCGTGCATTTGCATTTTGCCTTGGTTTGTAACTTCAGTTACAATTGGCATTAGTCGAGAGTCTTTCTGTTGTAGATCGTGTTTTACCGCTTGAGTGAACTCAATATAACGGTGTACATCACCAGTATAAGCCATTGGGAAATCTCCTTTTTTTTAGTTCCCTGTTTACATCTACGGGAAGAAATAGTCTACCCATAGTTTCGGACAACATGTCCTAATCACTTTGGGTGACTCAAAAAAGAGTTCCAATCGGTTATAAAAACCTATTTACTGCATTTGTGTTCTCTTGTGAGGTAACACTGTGTGTAATAAGTACACACTTTATATAGAAATAAATAGGCTCATAATGAAAATTACAAGCCTACTTACATGAATATATTACTTATATCGTGCAGTAAGGTCAGCTATTTGCTGATTCTTAGTGTCATCACTGATATTTGGGTTATTTCTGATAGAACTATAAGCCTCTTCATAGCTACCATGAGAAGTAGTTGACATAGCTTTAGGAACTGAGTCATCTCCAATCATCTTAGCTGCCTTATCAAGGAAGCGTACAACCATCGGTGCTTGTGCTCCCAAACCTGCAAGAACCTGTTCATTTAAGAACTCTCCACTAGGGTCAATTTGATTCATAATGTTCCTAGTATTATTAGACATATCAGAGAAATTAGGGTCACGTTGAAACTCTTCAAATGCCGTTGTTATCTCAGCTTCCCTTGCATCATTAACTTGTTGTACAGCTCCATTAATCCCTTCTTGGTGCATCTGAAAGAACTTATTAGCTGTTTCATTAGGAACATTGCCATCTAATGCCATTTGTTTAAAAGCACCAAACTGTTCATTAGGTTCAAATCCTTCCGGAGTATCAAGTTGATAACTATCAGCATCACTTGGAACACCTAATTGTTCTCTGAACTTACTGATTACTTCCGGTGAATCATTCTCAAAGTCAGGAATGCCATTCTTACGTCCAAGCATTGACTGAGCATGAGTATAAGAACTCAATAGTTCATCCATACTTCCATGACGATTAACACTTCCTTCTTGCCTGTACGACTCAGGGATTGCGTCTAGCCAATTTAAGGACTCTTGCGGAGCTGAGTTAGTCTCAACTGCTACGGGTTCTGATGTTGATGGTGGTACTTCTGCTGTCGGTGTCTCTGTGTTCAATAAATCCATATTCCCTCCTACGGGTGGTTAAGAGTGGAGCTACGCCGTGTAGCCCCTGTTTATTATACTAAGGCTTCCAAAAGAAACCATTTACTACTACGTGTGTTAAAACAACATTTGCTGCTAATGTGTCACTTACATTACCTGCCGTTCCATCTCTTGAGATTATAACTAATATCCCTGTGTTTGGATGAGCATATGAAGCATCAACATACATCGTTCCTGTTCTTCTAACTAGATTAGAATCAGAAGAAACTGTATCAATAAGTGTGAACTCATCTACTGATGCAGCCGAACCATCATAAACAAATCCATCAGTAATATATAAAGTCCTTAGATTAAACTCTATATCTCCGGTGTTAGTTCCTTCTACATAATAGCTGATTTTTACTTCAACAGGGATAGAGGTATCAAGTCCTTCATCAATATTCAAAGGAAACACAGCTGAGTCAGTTGCGTTATTTTGAAGCTCGTTGTCAGTATATCCTGCTATTATTTCAGGCGTGTAATCAACTGCTTGACTTGCAGGTGAATTAGCAGTGTTGTTTATGAGGTGATCTACACCACTTAGAACAATCTTCTTATATCGAGAATTACCAAAGTACTCAGTAAATCCATTAGAGTTTATCTCAAATCTATTGGTATGTAGCTTAATTTGGTCAATAAGAGGGTCAACAGGTAAGGTATCAATAATAGTTATCTTACACCAATATTTAGTTATTCCATTCACAGCACGTGTTGCCATGTCAGAATTTAACCCTAGATGATTCCCACCAAATCGCCATTGGTCAGAACCAACAACCTCACAAGCATGATACCCTCGTTGGGTGAATGGAAAGTTAGCATCAGTGGCCATCATTTTTTCCTCAAACCACGTGGAGCCATCCCAGTACTCTATAATAACATTATCGTGGCCTATGGCACCAATTACATTGGTTTTAATTTTAATACCTTCAAACGGATGATCTCCACCAATATAAGTAATTAATCCTATTGCTGTACCACTGAATAGTCCCACTGTGGAGCCATCATCAACAGCTAAAACAGTTGTTCTATCAACATAAACAATGTCATCCGATGTTTGAAAGACAATCATATCATCAGTAGTTGAATCACCTTCGCCAAAGATAGACTCTCTCGGTGCGGCAACAGTTCCAACTTCTAGCTGACCATTAACAATAAGTCCTGCATCTGAGCCAGTTGGTGTGATTGACGTAAATGAGGTTAAGTCCTGGAGGTGCAAATAATCTGCATCTCCTACATCAACAAAACTATCTACCGCATCAGTGTGAACAGTTCTAACATCCTGTGGAGATATGTCAGCACTCGAATTGTCTGCAAGCAGGGCATCAACCTGTGCTTGCAATGCTACTTTATTTTTAACTGCCATTTAAACTCCCTTACTTACGTTAAGAACTGTTCCTGTTACTATTCCTGTAGCAGAGTCAACTTTCATTTTACCGGTGTCAGCCGCTATCAGTGCATCTATCTTGGTTTCATTCGCATCTATCTCTACAATTAATGCTGTTTGTCGAGTGTCAGCTTGAGCTTTAGTTTCCTGTAAATCCACTTTTGTTTCAATACTATCCACTACAGTGTCGATAATGTCAAGTTTAGCTTCATTTGCATCAACCTCAGCAATGATTGCTACTTTGTTTGAAGTTGCATTCGTCTCAGTTGCAAGTGCACTCACATCAGCTGTAAGCCATGCCCCTTGATTGATTTGCAATTCATTGGTATCTGTTAGTATTGCCGTAGAATCAATTTGTAGTAAGTCAATCTTAGTTTCATTGGCATCTACTTGAGTTATTACTGCTGATTTATTAGATGTTGCATTGGCTTCAGTTGCTAATGCACTTACATCAGCTGTAGCCCAAGCACCTTGGTTGGTTTGAAGCTCGTTTGTATCTGCTAGTATCGAATCAATCTCTGAATCTTTCGTTCCTGCTGTCAAGGTTCTTGTTGAGGCGTTCCACACATCATCAACATTGAATCCACCCACATAACCGACCGAACCATTTGCCCCATCAATAGGCGTTCCATCTACAGAAAGCAGATACCCACTAACCGCTGAGTTTACATCTCCTGCACTTGCACGTTTAATTCTGAGATACTCCTCTAAGAACAGAATCTTTCCAACACCTGGCAAATCATCATATCTAACCAAAGAACCATAGATATTCTGCCACTTCATTCCATCAACTGTAAGTAGAGCATCCTCTGCCTCGTCAAAAACCGTTTGAGGGTCAACCGCACTATCTCCGATTTCAATACACATGCAAGGCGTTCCAAAATCAAAAGCAACTGTAATTAGAGAGGAACTTGAACCCGTGTACATTGCAGAGCCATTGGCTGTTACTAATTGGTTAATTGCACCATCAACCTCAATATTGCTTCCTGCAGGATTAAACGAACCCCTCAACCTGTTGTATCCGACTCTATCAACCACATATGTCCACGTTCCTGTTGAGCCTAGCGGCGTGTAATATGTGTAGCTTCCAGTTTGGTTTGTCACTCGTTCAACTGAAGTTCCTGTGTTGTCGAATATCTCAACCGTTGCGGTCGTTAGATTGTTGAGTGTCGCTGATATAGCTGTAGAAGTTCCTGTGGTGTCAGTAAAAGTTCCTACACCTATTGCACCATTTGAGAAAGTAATCGTTCCAGTTGTGGTAACATCACCAATAAACGTGTTGGCCTTGATTGTTATCGTGCTACCTGCAACCGCAAATGCGCTTCCTGCTGTTGCATCAATTATTACATTGTAACTTCCTGCGTCAATAGCATCACCACTACGCGACACCAAGAAAGATTGCTCATTTGTGATGTTAGATTCCAACCAAGAAACCGCCCTGTCGTAAAACTTCTGTGGTGTTTCAAGCTCTGTATATGCATCAACTGTCGCTTGAGTTGATTCTGTTATAATAGCATCATCAAGATAAACAATAGAAGGATTAAACACATCCTCGGCTGATATGTTTGTTAAACCGAATTGCTTTCCGTACTGAACACCTCTAAGCGTATAGGGTGCGTACTGAGTTCCATCTGATAGGTTTTTATCCCCTGTCGTTGCCAAAGAAATATCAGTATGCCGTGCGAAAAACTCCGTATAAGCACCGCCTGTCACATCTTCACTATTGACCAATGTGTTGGTGTCATCATACAAACGAGTCACAAGAGTTCCCGTAAGCGTAGCACCTGCCGAGTCGATAAAAGTAGGTGTTACTAAATTACCATATCTGAAAGTAGTATTCGGGGAAGCGTTATCAACGGTTGCCAATGGGTCAATCAAATCAATCTCTGACTTCTTAGCGATAGCCGTGTATACTCCAACTGTAGAACCAACTCCACTAAATCGAATACCTTTAACCGCCACATCTCTCAACTGAGGAAAGACGAAAGCACCACTAGGGGCAAAACTTACGTTACCGTATCCTGCTTGGTCACAATCTGTTGCTGATAATTCCACACGAGCAACTTCGGATGTTGGATTTGCAATCCCTACGCTAGTTCTACCGTTTACACCCCTAATAATTAGCATCGACCTATTACCGTCATACCGACCACCTACATTCCCGTTTTTGGTCATGTCGATCATTCTTACTTGGCTTAATGTAGGCTCAAATGAGTTTTCATATCCACGTAAAAAACAGCCACTAGCTTGGCTGGAGGAATAACTCCCACCGTAAACATCAAATAGTCCGAAGTCAGCCGTTCCTTTTCTAATTGAGTTACCTCCCAAACTATCTAAATTATCAACAATATTGCAGGAGTCTTTTGTATAGCCATCTTCCCCTGCAACATATCCGTAGTAACCAAAGATCATTCCACCATCTCTACCGATGTCTATTTCGTTAGAGTTCCATTCAAAATGAAAGTTTTTAGCGTGAATATAAGCACCATTACTAGCTTCGAGCGTACCGCTCACTAATACATGGTTTTCGTCTGTTAAAGTAAGTTGAGCATCTCCTGCGATTAAGTCAGCAAGGTCATAGCTAACTACAATCGTATCACCGTTACTAGGATTTACATCTGTCGCTCTGCTGTTTGAGGATGGGTCTACGAACGGGTTAGTGTTCCAAGCATGAGCAATGGTAATATCTTGACCGCTAACGCCTGTAATCTCTCTGTGTTGGAATTTTCCATTACCGCTGTTGA
>Ga0255047_10001971_pt1 | contig 14051 bp, 14 predicted proteins | sample JV7_2_1_MG_FD_183640 | JGI IMG/M metagenome (GOLD analysis project Ga0255047, IMG submission 183640) | Seawater microbial communities from Jervis Inlet, British Columbia, Canada - JV7_2_1 | ecosystem: Environmental > Aquatic > Marine > Inlet | place: Canada: British Columbia | collected 2016-10-06
ATTAATGTATCGGCGAGGCCCAAACTTCTGATGTCTTGTATTGTGCTGAGTGTGTTTTTTTCCGCCGCCGCTGGCTTGCCCAGAGTTGTAACCCCGTAGGCACCCGTTCCAACGTCTTGAATTCCCGCCGAGTGGAAGCCCCCCCGTACGGTGTATACAAGTTGCTGGGTAGTGCTTTGACTTGTTCCCGAATCAATACTCAAATCAAAGCGAATTTTTACCGCTCGGTTGTCGGTTTCGTCTGATAAGTAACCGTTGGCCTCTGCAAATAAGCCCTTAAAAAATGCAACTATATTCGTATGTCCGACCGTGGCGGCAACGTCAAAATACGACCAGATATTTTGTGTACTTTGCCACTTGGTGGAATCATCAAAACTATCACCAAAAACACCCCGAAAGATACCTATTAAATTCTCAGTTCCCGTCTGGGTTTCGGCATATGCCAGCATGGTAACATCGCCCCCCACGGCGGGCGTTATTCCGTCGGCCTCGAAATACAATTGATAGCTAAAAAAGATATTTGAGAAGTATTGCATATCCCCGTTAATGTCTGGGGCGCCGCTAAAATTGTTATCCCAGAATGCCAGTTTTTGAGTGTCAACAGTATAAACATTTGAACTTATTTTTGTTATCGGCTCGTCCTCAAAATTAATATAAACTAAGTTGTTAGGTGTTAACGTTTCGCCTTGGTCGTCAATATCAATATTCCTTATATTATACGTTGCCCCCGTATCAATTAATTCTATTGTTTTTACATCGTGTTTATCAATAGTTTTAAGGAATTGTAATAAAGGCGTTGTGGCAAGTACGGCAAGATTAAAACGTTCAATACTTGTGTTCTGGGTTCGCTCAGTCTGGCCCGTGGCATCGGTTTGGGTTTCGATTATATCGTCGAAAGTTGAGCGCCCAAAATCGCCACAAAGGTAAAACACGTTTTTGTAGTTGTTTCCCCAGTAACAATTTAACGAAAAGTCAGAACACCCCTCGGTCGTATTATCTAAATTATATGCCGTAATTTTTGCCCTCATGAACTCAGATTATAAGAAACCCCGCAATACAAAAGTAAAACGGGGCCCCTCGTATAAATAGGTAAATTAGCCGTATTTTATGGAAGCGGATTCGGTACTCTATCTGGTGCCGTTTGTGATTTCCAAGTAATTACAAAACTCCACTTTTCAACTGATTCCTCGCCCCTTTCAAGTACGGGTGAAAGCCTTATTTGTGTGGCCGTAATTCCGTCCGCAGCCCCGTAAAGGTTACCGCCCACGGTACTAAATATAAATTGGGGTTTCACCGTGCTACATTCTAACTTTCTGAGGTAATCATAGGTATCCGTACCTATATCAAAAAGGTCAAAATTTAGCGTCCACGTTCCCGCAATATCCACACTATTAAAGTTGTTTACTACCACGCTCTGGAACTCTGGCGCTGGCATATCGCCAATACCGAAAATTTGTTTCTGTTTTACGTCGGTTGCATCTGTATTATCAATATCAAAATCGGTAACCAACAAAGGGGGCCACGCCAAAGGGGCGGTTCCTAAAGTCGGGTGCCAAAATATAATACTGTTTACCTCAGACTGAACAACCGAGTTACAATTCTGCGTGGCCGCATCCATGGCACCAAGGGCACCCGCTGGACAAACCACCGTGGAACAATCCACCGAAAAAATATTAATTGCACTCATGTTATTTTGTTTTTAAATTATACTAAAATTTGATTTTTTACCATTCTTTTATCCGTGCCACATACAAGGCAATCCGACACATCGGCGGGCATATAATAAACCAGATTTTTAATAGCCATTCTATAAATTTTTATATAATGGTTCTGTATCTGATAAAGTTGTTTAGGGTCAAGAACCATTGTATAATGATTGATTCGCCCAGACATTAAAATACTCGCCGCCAGATTAAAAATTGCCTTGGCTTGTATGCCGTCAGCAAGAGCCATTCCCAGCGCCAAACGTTGGCCCCCTATCAATGTGCTATCATTCGGTTTTTGTGATAAATCACATAACCAAGAATAATAATCGCATTCCATAGATGCGTTTAATACAAGGCCGTTCATAGTGGCCGAGCCAAACGTATTTGAACCGAGATTCAAAACAGAATCCGACTGTATACCGCCAGCACAAAGAATCTGTAAAAAAGGGTTTTCACGATACTTGTTTCGGTTGTTACATTGGCAGCCCTTTTCGATATTATTTTTTACTGGCCTCGCCCCCGCTGGGATTGTATACGATATATAAATACGCTCGTTTAAGTCCTCGCGAATATTGCCGAGGTCAATAATTACGGGGCTTGCAAAAGTGGCCGTAAAATATTCCTTATTGCCGTTAACCGTTGCCGTTGCCGTATCTATTGTCGTACTTAAATTAAGGCTCGAATATATAGATATATCAACACTTGTCGGGGCTAAAATCCCGTCCCAGAATGCAATATCAATACTATCAATTCTTAACTTTGCGCCCCGTATCTGGTAGGGTTCCAACCATACGGCGGCCACGGTGTCACTTACCGTTTCGGCCGCCTTGTAATAGTCGTCACCTATCTTTGTAAATGGTAAAAATTGTTCTTGTTTTACTCGCTTGGTTTCTGCCAGATAATCGCTTAATAAATCCCGTACGGCCTTATCCCTCGCTTGCTGGATTAAAGACCATATACCGCCGTTCTCGCAATCCGCAGCACTATTCGTCCAGCGTATTGGAATTGTATCTGGCTGAGATACATAAAGGCCGCTTGTACTTTGGTTCAAAGTATTAAAATCAACGGGCTTGGTACTATCCCAGCACGAACAAGCCGTGGCGGATAAACCAACTATTTTATCAAGACAATCAAGTGACATTTACTATGCTTTATCTACACGAATAATACCCGTATTGTCGCCCACGGCTGGTACCAAATCAAACAAGCCTACCATATCAAGTTCCCAGACGTGGTCAAGTGACGGCTTGCCGTATTTTGAGGTAACAGAGTTACAAGTCTTTTGATATCTTACATCAATCATAACGTCCTCCAAAACCCCGTTATTTGCAAACTGTAAAGTACTCATTGAACTTCCCCCGTCTTGGTACATATCGTAGTAAGAAAGTGGCAAAGAAAATGCAACCGTTCCGTTTTTGTCGCCCACTTGCTCGCCACCCGCTGGGTACTGAGAATAAAAGTATGAAACAATTGCGTTCGGGTCGATTAGGTAAATTACATCGGCACCGATAACGGTATCCAAAGAATCCTCATCCCAGAAAATATCACGGCGCTGGAATGTAAGAGCGTATGAACGTTCGTTATCATTTGCGGCGTGGTCTTGGGCGATTGAATAAGGTACTCGTAAAGCTTTGCCAGAAACTATATAGTAGTTGTTTGGTAGCCCCTTAACTCTTGCCAACTGGTCAAGTATTGCCAACGTATCAGCGGCACCCTCACCAGACCAAAAAGCGGCGCCAGTAATAGTATACTCAGCCCCTACAATTGTCACATCATCGGGTAAGTTTGTAGCACTTGCAACGCTCTTGTTTGCCTCAAGGGTATTGATAACGGTTGTATTAAACGCTTGTACCATTAAGGACATTTTGTGAGCCAACAAAAATGCGGCTCTATCCGTGAACTTACTGAAGTTATCACAATCCTTATCATTAAGCTTGATAGACGGCTTCTCGAAGATATTAAAGTCGTAATCTTGAGCGGCCGTGCTCATGCCATCGCCCGCCGTTAAGTCGCATTCGCCAGCAATCGGAACGGCTGAAACGGAAGGTAGGGCGGTTACATCCGCAATGTTATACCATACTTTTACGCCCGTACAAAGTTCACCAGCACCCGCCAAAAGTGGCGATACCGAGGCGGTTTGTTTCATCAATACGGATGCCGCCGTAACGGGTAAAATTGTTAGTTCTGGATTAACCGTTGCTTTACTTTTAAAGATAGTATCCAGCTTAGTTCTGAGAATCGGAATTACCGACGGTGTGAAATCATTTGCCATGATTGAAAAGTTTTATTTTGAATTTTCAAAGTTAGTAATCATTTGTTCTTGTATAAATTTAGCCTCGTCCGTTTTACCCTCTTTATTTACTCGGTTAAAATCCTCATAAGTAAATTTACTTACTTGGTCTTTTGAGTAGCCAAAAGTGTTTCCGTTTGAGCCGTTTTTTTGACTTGGAACAAATGTATTTTTATTATCTTTTTTGGGTGGTTCCGTTACAAAATCAACGGGCGATAAACTCTGAATATAATCTCCGAAATCCCAATGGCTGGCAGTTTCCTTATTGTACAAGGGGCCTTCGCCGTCCTCGTCCAAAATAGTAATTGTACCGTCTTGGTTTCTCTTAAATTTTATCTGGCTCAATTCGTCCTCTAAAGATTGTAATTGTAATTTTTTAATCTTTGGATTTTGGCTAAATTGTGCCCCTCTGGTTGTAAGTTCGTTTAGTGCATCGGCCTTGATAGCTTGTAAGGTTTTAAAGGCATCAAAATTGCCTTGTATCGCCTCGGCTTGGTCGGCCTTTTTCTGTAAATTTTCAACGTACGTTCTTACCTCGTCAGAGTTTAAAGCTTGTTGTATTGTAATGGTTTTTGACTTATCAGTTTTTGGGTTTTTGGTGTTAAGACTATTCTTGTGTTCCATGAATAAATCCTCTAACTTTTTACCCGCAATGTCCTCGTGGAATACCTCACCCCAGAGGCGTTCCGTTTTTTTACTCGCTTGTCTAAATCCTTTGTTAACTGATTCCTCACGTAAAGTGTTTAATCTTTTAACGGCAAAAGGTTTTATAAAGCTTGAAAGGGCATCAAAATTTGATAAATCATTATCCTCGATTAAGTTAATCAAGTCCTCTGGCTGGGAGCCAATCAATGAAGCGGTTAAATTTATAACCTCCTTAACGGAAAAAAACTTTTCCGAATTGCTATTATTTTCCATAAATATACGTATTATTTTGATTAATGTTCAATTATTCGCTTTTTTCTTTTTCGTCGGTTTCTTCTGGAATCATATTTGGCGTTGGCTCTGGCGGTGCCTTTAATTTAAAATCGTAGGTACTGGGAAACATTTTATTAATCTTATTTTTTGCCTCCAAAGTACATTCCAGCCAATCTTTATGAGATTTCACCCGCTGATATTGGGGTTTTAACCTATACAAAAATTCCTTTTCTGGGGCCTTTTTTTTCTTTGCCATAATTTTAAGCGTTTAAAGATTTTAAAAAGGGTTTTAAAACTGTCTGAGTAACTTTTAATTCCTTGGCCAGTTCTTTAATGTCCATTTCCCCGCTGGAAAATTTATCTTTTGCCATTTCCTTTTGAATATCTGTAAGACCCGTTTTTTTAACCGCCTTTTTCTTGGCCTTTTTTGGCTTGGCTGGTGTCATGCTTGGCGTGGGCTTGGGCTCGCTGAAACGTTCCAAGAGGGCGTTTAATTCGTCCTCTATATAATTGCCGTCTATGTAAGTAAACTTGTTACTTTTGGCCTTTAGAATTCCCTCAAGAAACTTTTTACCCTCTGGGGTGTTGGACGAGTGGCGTTGTATGTCATAATTGGCAATATTTTTTGATGTTATCACATACTTAATATCAGATAATTCTATTATTTGTTTATCTACAAAACCCCCGTTTATTTGCATACGGCGGGTTCTCTTCTGGGCACAATCACGGTAACCCATAGATAAAGGAAAGTTTGTAATTTCGATAACTTCCAAATCTGATTTTGAATACTTGCTTTTATCAAGTTTCCACTTTTTAATATCCTTACTAATTTTGTGCATAATTTACTCTATTTAATTAAAAAATTATTTACTTTTTTATTCTCTTAATTTCCTTTTTATGTTTCCCCCGCTCAATCAAATACCTATCAGAACCCAGCGGGAAAACTATTGGCGTGTTCTCGGTTGCTGCCAAGATACCTTTTAAAATCGAATTTTGCCCGTTTAAAGCGTTTTTAATTCCTTTCTCGTATGATAAGAGTAATTGTTGTTTATGTTGCCTTATTTGCGTATTTAAACGGCTTGTTATTTTCCCGTTCTTTTTCCCGACCGTCTGGCCGTTGGGCATATCTGAAAAATGCTCGCCCATTACATCGCTAAACTCTGACATTGGAACCCGTTGTAATCCGAGGGCGGCGGTGGTATCTTTATCCAAAACATATTCCCCACGGTGGACGGTACCCGCTGGGCTATACTTGCCCCCGTCGCCAGTATATCCACCCTCGGCGAAACCAGAGGCGCTTATCGCTTGGCTTTTTGATGCCACGAAGGCACCTAACATTACGGCACTCAAGGCGGTTGCCAGAGCCACACCAATACCGAAAGGTAGGCCGCTCAAACTTTGGTATAGTTGTGCTATACTTGTAATAAGTGAACTGGCTTGTAAGGCGGTGTCTATTGCGAACTGTGCTTGTGCCGCCTCCTTCTTTTCCCGCTCGGCCTTATCCCTTAATTTTTTTTGCTCGGCCAATTCCGCTTGTGCCAGCTTGATATTTGAAGCCTTGCCCAGCTTATTTAATTCAATCTCGTTGGCCAAGTCTTTTTGTAATTCGCCGACCCGCTGATTTCTAAAATCAACCTCTTTTTGTAGTGCGGCGATACGCTCGGCCACGGCCTTTTGAACAAGGGACACCGATTCGTCAAGTATCTTTTTTAGTGCATCGTTGGCCTTGCCAGAATCCGCCTCGTCAAGACCCAGAAGGCCGCCGATACCTTTACCTTTCCCCGCCCCGTCAATACCTTTTGTTCCCTCAACACCAACCCCCGCCAATTGAGTTTCAATATTTGCAATCTGGGCGGCGATAGCATTCGCCTCGGCTTGTGTTATCTGGGCGTTGGTTGTTAGTGCCAGTTCCAGCCGTCTTTTTTGGTATCTTAAATCATTCTTGGTTCGTTCTATATTGGCGGCCTCCTTGGCGTCTGTTAATTCCTTTTCTGTGGCGCCAACTTTTACGGCCGTTTGTCTTTCTATCTCAATACGCTTATCAAAAAGGGCTTGTTCCTTTTGTATCTGAAATTCTAATTTGGCACCCTCGGCGCTAAATAATTCTTGGTCTTTTTTTATTTGTTCTTGTTTTCTTTTCTCGGCAAAATCGGCGGTAATTTTTAATAAATCAGATTGTAATTTTTCCTCGTTCTGTTTCCTTAGCTGGGCCCGTTCCTCGTCTGTTTTACCTATCGTTTCAATTTCCTTTATCCTATTCTCGGCCTCTGTTTTAGCCTTGTCTTTTTGGAATTGTTCCTCGTCTGTTATGAACTGAGATAATAAGGCACGGCGGGCCTTTAATTCCGCATCTCTAAATTGCCCTTTTATTTTTTCTATATCCTCGGCCAGAACTTTTTCAGACTGTTTTATAAAAGTGGCCGTGGCCTCGGCCCCTTGTTTGGTTTTTATATATTGTTCCTCTCTTTTTTCCGCTACTTTTTCAAGGGCAATTATACGTTTTTGTAATTCGTCACGTATTAAAGAATCGCTTAAACTCTGGGCATCTATAATATTTTTTTTTCGTTGTTCCTCAGCTTTTTTATTAAAATCAATTAACCCTTTTTGTAGCCCTTGCCGCTTTATTAAAATCGCATTAATGGCAATACTCTGAGCCTTTCGTTTTGTACTTTGTTTTAAAAATTCTTCTCTTAATGCTTTTGTTTTTATATCGTTTTCCCCTCTGGCGATTTCCGATTCAGTTAAAATCCTTCGGGCCAGATTCTCGGCCTTGTTTAGTTCTTTTATTTTTTCTCTGGCAATAATCTCTTGCTCCGTTGCCACTTTTATTTTTTCTTGCAAGGCGGCGGCACCTTCCAGCCCAGCAACATCAACCGACTGTAAGGCAATTTTAAATTCTTGCTCGGTGGTGGCGGCTTGTAAACTATCTATGCTATCTTGTAACTCTTTATTCTTTTTAATAATCGCCGCTGAGTTTAGCCCCAACTTTTCAGAGAAAAAACTATATGCCACGGTCGCAGCGGCGGCGGCGATAGCGAAGGCACCAAAGGGGGTTCCAGCCAGAGCGAAACCCAGCCCGCCAAGTGAACGAGTGGCAGCCCCACCAACCCCAGAAAAACGGGATAATTGAGATATGCCACGGCCCGCCGTTCTGTTAAATTTACCCATGGAACGCCCCGTTTTTTTGACTTGATTACCCACGCCCTTAACCTTTTTACCCGTTCCCTCAACGGCGGCACCGTAACTTTCAACCTCTGACGGTTCGAAGGCATCGGCCAGCCCCTCAGAAACGCCTTCCATAGTGCCGTTTAATTCGCCCGCTTGGTCGCTTATTCCGTTCAAGCTTGCCACGAGTTCCGAGTCGTCGGCGGTTATCCTTACTACAATTTCCTCGTCAGCCATTTTCGTTTTTTAATTTGTCGTTTAGTCTTTTTAATATTCTGTAAAAATCTACCACATAAAGTTTTTTTAAGTAATCTGGTTGGTAGTTTGTATTATTTACAATTATGTCAAGACTGTTAAAAGTTGTTTCCTCGTTTAATATTAAATTATCTGTATATTTAAGGCCCTTGCCCGTCATCTTTACTTTAGTGTATCGCTCTGTTTTTTGAACCCGTTTAGACCTTAAAAAAGTGCCTAATTTAATTCTAAAATCTTTTGCAATTCCCTCGATGATGCCAGAGCCAAGCCGAAAAAATCAACGGCGTTTAAATTCTCTTTTACCCAGTCGTCAATCTTCTCGTCGGCAAGGTCAAAATTCCAAGTACTCAAGTCCTCGCCCTCACGGATTATAAACAGAGTACAAATATAATAAGCGGCGGGGTATCGGCTTGTTAATTCACCCTTAAAAGAATCAAGATTATTCATACAATCCCGCAAAAGTGAATCCATGTTTTTTTGCCAATCGTCGCCCGTCGCTTGCATCAATCTTATCACGGTATTCCACGTTAAGGTGAACCGTTCCTTTACGCTTGTCGGGGTCTGGTTCAATGCGAATGCCGTTTCTATATTGTTATACGCAACTTGTCTATCTATGTTAAAAACCTTATCCGCTGGCATCACTTTATATTGTACGCCGTTGGCCTTAAATTCGGTTTGAAATTTACCGTCCACTAATAAACTTCTGGGGGCGTTTATTGCCTTTAGTTTTAACATTGTTTCGTCGAACTTTTCTTGTATTTTGTCTGCCATAATTTACCTATTTTTTTGCTAATTTATTTATACGGTATTATTATTAATTTATCTATGATGCCCACCAGTACAAAGGTACAAAGGGGGGCGGTGAATATATACAAAATTGACCACGGGCCGAGTGCTGAGTTAAAACAAACCACGGCCATAATTGACAACCACCCAGCAACGCAAAAACTACAATTTAAAGGCCGTTCAAAATATCTTGGGTAGTACTTCGGTAACCAGTCCAGAAGGCCATAATTAGCCGTTAATTTTTCGACAAAAGACCAACCACAACAAGCCGACACAATACAGATTTTTATAAATAGTAATTCCATGATTTTAAAGTATTGGGGCCGTCCACTCTGGGCCGTTCATTATTGGTAAAATTTGCTCATGTGAATATTCCGTATATTGTGATAATTGCGGGTGTTGTTCGTGGTCGTCGTGATGTAATTTTATAACCAGTTGCAACCCGTCTAAACTATACCTTTGCGTTGTGGGTAATCCCACCGTAAAGCTTAAAATTTCGGCCTTATTAGGGTCGTTATCGTTTATTGTATAATATCTATTATGTGCCATATTAAAAGTGTTTTACGGGCAATCTGTTAATAAATCTATTTCCTCACTATTTACAGAGGTGTAACCCGCCGTTATTCCCGCCAAGTCGGGTATATTAAATTCTAAGCCGTTCCAAGTGGCGGCGCCAATATCAGAATTTAATATTAAGTTTATTTCTTGCGGTACATTAAAAATACATTCATAATAAGCCAAAATTTCAGCCGCCGAAAGTTCCGTTTTCCAAATTTTACCGCTTGATATTTTACCGTTAAAAAAATATTGACCAAACCCCGCCCCTATTGTTAAGGGTACCGAATTTAAAATTGATGACATTGGGGAATTAAAAACTATTGTAATAGGCTGCAAAATACCATTAACATATATTTTTAGGCCCGCCGCATTCGTGCCGTCAAAAGTAGCGGTAATATTATACCACAAGCCCGCCGCAAAAGTAGAAGTAGTATTAATTGCATACGATGCAAAGGGCAGAGATGCCAAGCTCAATCTTAATGTATTTCCGTTAAAGCCTAAATAAATATTACCTTCAGTTCCCGCGGGGTTCCTTTTTGCTATTAACATTTGTAACCCGCTTAAATTATCAGCTTTACACCAAACCGAAAGTGTAAAGGGCTTGTCAAAATCTATATTATCAAAAGCGGAATTATTTGTACAATTAATATATTCATTTACGCCGTCAAAATCTAAACTTTTGCATTGTATTTGCTCGCCACTATTTGGGCAATCAACGGGCACTGCACAAGGAAATAAACCGCCCTTGGATAAGCATTGCTCAAGAGTAAATTGTACATCAATAGCGAAAAAGTCAAAGGGATATAAATAGTAATTTTTTAGCTTGTTATAATCGTACTTTCCAAAGATTGTGTTTATATCTTGGTTGACCATTCGCAGCGGCTCTATCCACAATAAATCGCCGTCATAAATACCGCCCGTAATTTTGCCCTTTGTCGTTATTTCCTTTTCCAGAATTGGCAGCACTAAAATACTATCAGTACAATTGTCAATCCCCAGCTTTGCAAGATTGAGCCAAACAACGAGGCGGGCCGTTCCCTTGAATTTTTTACGGTAAAAATCACGGGTTTTTGTCATGCCACCGTTTGTCATTGGGCTTACCATTTCCCAGTAAATTACGCTCTTTTTTGTGTCGTCTGGTACCAAGTTTTGATATATCCCAATATTGGCACAATCCACGCCCGTAACGTTACACGCCAGCGGGTACCGTTTTACTATTCCCGTTTCGGTTCCGTTGCCCTCAGCAATGTTTATAGTTCGTACTATCCCAGCGTATCTATCTACAAAATCAAGTACTTGGATTCTGGGGCTTAAAATAGTGTCAATTAAGTATTTTATTTTCATTATAAAAATCTGTTTATAGTTCCAAAAATCCTTTCACGGTTGGCCTCGAATGCAAATTCCACTTCCTCTTCATTGGCCTCTATTATATTGCCGTATCTGGGCTCTTGCCATGCCAAAATATCTTGGCTTCTGGCATCTTGCCCGCCGAGGGTTACCGTGGTTATTCCCTCAGTATTTTGCACTTGTACCACGCCCGTACTTTTCCACATATCGCCAGTAAAAGAAAAATTTATATCCCCAGAATCACGGTTGTTAAGTTCTCTAAACTCGGCGTAACTTATAAACCAATCCCCCGCCTTCATTTCGTCCTCGGCACCGTCAATAATTGACTTACCATAAAAATACCATTGGGGTAATTTCGCTTGTGAGTACTGGCCAAAGGGCGAGCCGTCGGCGTTTATTTTTTCGTCTGATACCCTTGTTCTTACTTGCTTCATTATCTCGCTTGCAATCTGTATAGTATCGTCCTCACGGCGGGCGTTTAGTTCCTCAGCTATCAACTTTATTTTTACGGCGAAATCTAAAAAACTCATAATACAAAATTTAAATTTAACAACAATCTTTGGCCAAAAATTCCTCAGACCAAAGGTCTAAAAATTGGGTGCCCGTGGCCGAGTCTGTTAATGTCATGTTTATAACATATCGCCCCTCTGGCGCTGGTACAATTAACGTTCCCCCGTCGTCCGTCTGCCAAACAATCTGAGCCACCCCGTTAACAGTTATGCCCGTACTTTGGGGCGTTCCTATCGGGGGCGAGAATACCGCCGTAAAAACGTTATTTCCAGCCGTCTTAAGATACTGAAAAGTTTGTACGGTATCGTAAAGGGCGGGAACAAATATTTGAAAGGTTGGTATCTTATTCGGTGGTACCGTCCAGAGCCCAGAGGGGGCGTTAAAACCCTCGTTCATAAAACTAAAAATATAGTCGTTATTATCATAGAAAGGTAGGCCGCCCCCTTGGTGGCTTGCCGTGCATCTGTTTAGTATGTTTATACTACTCATTAGTACATAATATTTAAGGTTATGAAACCCGTTGCTGGGTTAAAACTGGCACTTTGTAGCTGGCCCTCTGTAAAGTTATTTCCTATAAATCTACTATACGGAGCAAAGAAAAAGAAACAACACAAAGGTATCTGAATTTCTTGTAATTTCCGTATCGGTTTCAACTTACTAAACGGCGTACCTACAAAGTTCATTTCACCCTCTGGGAACGGTCTGTAAAACTTCCAGAAACGGGCTTGTAGGTTGGCCATGGCTTGGGGCATATTGGGGCTATAATCGCCCGTTATTGTTCCGTCTTGTGCCCTTGGTGCATCTGGCTCGGAACTAAAAGGGGTTACCATTACCGCCCCGTCTTGTGGGTACTCGTCGGGGTCTTGGATTATACTTTCAAGTTCACTATAAAATTTTGATGTATTGTAACTCTTTACGCCCTCGGCACAATCGTTTTCGTAAACTATATCCACCCCCGTATAATCAATAGAACTATCTAAACTTGGAAATTCCTCGGCCTTGGGAATGTCTGAGTTGTCGTACTCATATTGATTTTTAAGGTTTGTAAATTTGCCGTTCTGTATTGCCGTTAAGTCCATAACGCCTTGGTTGTTTAAGTCGTTGTAATGTTCAATAATTAAACGCTTGGTTCCCTCGTCAACCCGCCAAAAACAATTCAGTTTAGAATTTATATAGCTATCTAATAACTCTTTTAAAGTTATATTTTCAACGGTGGCGGGCTCGGTGGCGGCGGGGTCTTTTACATCTGATATAGAATGTAATTGTATGCCCTCGGTACTACTCGGATTTATGCCCGTCACGGGGTTAATTGTCTGAGTTAAAAAGTTACTTTGTAGGTCAAGTTCTGGGCAAAATTTATTCAATCCTAAATTTATCACATCTACCAGAGGCCGCCCGTTATCCAAAATTTCAACCGTTTTCGGGATTGTATCTAAGTCAATCCAGAATCCGATTGTATTAATTGCGATTGATGCCGTAAAAACATCCATTAAATACCAATTCCCAGCGGCCACGGGCGGGGCGGGCGAACACCCGACACCAACACAAACGGTATCTACAAAATTAATTAAACAACTGGCCGTTATCCCGTCCTCGAATTGTGGCGGCTTTCGGTACCACGTTACAAGGTTTCTTGATTCACACTTATTGAATAATATTTCCCAGTTTCCGCCCGCTGGGGGTTGTGGCTCACCCCCTTGGCAATACGTTGTTTTTAACTCACGAACAAAGATACCAAAAAGGAAAAATGGCGAGATTCCGCCACAAGTAACATAAGGCGGGAAAAAGGGCGTTTCCTCTTTTGTCAGTACCTTGTATTCATATAGCCCGTAATCCAAAGAATAGTCCGTTGTAACTATATTCGTGGCCTCTAAAGCGTTAAATTTTCTATCGTAATTATCTGTAAGGCATTTATAAAAACTATCTTGGCTTGGTGATACCTCAACTTGCTTTTTATCTGGCATGAATTTACAATCCCGAATAGTAAAATATCCGTACCAGATTACAAATGTGCCCTCGCCACAAAATTCTTTAATTTCGAGCGTAATTTTTTGACATTCTGAGTTTAAAAGTATATAATCATAAGCGGCACTATTAAAGTTTATTGAGCCGTTTAATTCCTTTACATACTGGTACGAGCCAGATTCTTGAACGAGGTTAATGTCAAGGGTGAAACCGCCCGTATTGCTGGGCTGGTATTCGGTGCCATTAAGATAATATTTATAAATAGTACTCATTATATTTTATCAAATTTTGAGCGTTCCATATTCGGGTCAACACGTCGGGCCAGAGGCCAAGAAACCCAGTCAAAATCGTGGCGACAATTCCAGCCGCCCATATCAATCAAAATATTATTATTCTCTTTTCTGCCTTGCCAGTCGGCGGGTGTATGGTTCCAACTTAATATCGTTTCACGGTTGTAAATGTTACCGCTCCGCTCACTACAAAAAACCCTTGTTGTTTTTATCTGGCCGCCCGCATAATAGGCATAATTTAAATTTAATTCTTTACTAAAT
>Ga0255047_10001972_pt1 | contig 14049 bp, 31 predicted proteins | sample JV7_2_1_MG_FD_183640 | JGI IMG/M metagenome (GOLD analysis project Ga0255047, IMG submission 183640) | Seawater microbial communities from Jervis Inlet, British Columbia, Canada - JV7_2_1 | ecosystem: Environmental > Aquatic > Marine > Inlet | place: Canada: British Columbia | collected 2016-10-06
ATAATGAAAACGAAAAAATGCAGATGTTAGAAGCAAGTCATTATAAAAAATATAGTTCTCAAAGATTTTTTGGTGTTGTTGAGACATTAATAGATACACAATGTGTAGGAGCTATGAGAGGGAGATATCTCGTTAATGGAAAGCGACAAGATGGGACTCAGCTTACTAAAGGTTTGACAAAGCAATATATTGAATTTAGATATGACAGTAAAACTAATGCACTTACAACTGTAGGAAAGGATAATGTAGTTGTACCATTTACTCATTCAAACAGGGTTCCTGTTGATGAGTTCTTTTTTAGATATATAACGCCTATTGAATGTGAGAGGCTACAAACTTTAGACGACAATTACACTGATGGCATAAGCAATACCCAGCGATACAAAGCTCTGGGGAATGGGTGGACTGTTGATGTTATATGTGAATTTTTTAAGAATATGACTTAACTAAACACCTGTAGTTCAGGAGAGAAAGCAATGGAAGTTTTTCTAGGGAACTTCTGTCTAAAATCTACCCTGTGATAATCTTTCTTAGAAATTTCTTTATTAATCCATCGACGGCAAAGCTCCAATCGGTCGTCACTAATAATATTAAACTCTTTGTTAATTGCTTGAAAATTTCCTACGGTTCCAGCTTTTGTGAGATAATCAAAACTTACGACTCTTTGAAATGGCTTGTTTTCAACTTTTATCACAAGATTGATGGCGATATTTGTTGAATATTCTTTATAGTATTGTGCTCTGCATAGTATTGTGCCGTCAGAACGGATTTTAAAGTACCATTTGCCTATGTTCTTGTGTGTAGGCATCCAACGAGCTAAGTATTTATTAAAAGTCCTCTCAGGCATAGTTCTGAGCTTATTAGTTATTCTAAAAAACTGCCTGCGGTATGGACTAGGCACAGAAATAAGCTCAAGGCTCAGATCTGTGGTGATATGAAATTGTGCTTCCATATCTCCTAGGCACACAAAAATCATGTCATGAGCAGGTGTATATTGAATGTCTGTATAAATCTCTTCCTCTACTAGTTCCTTGTTTATGTGATCAAAAATGTCATAAAGAAGGAAGTACGGCAATTTACCTAACATATTAATCCTCTCCTTTCAAGTATAGTCCCACCATGTCTCTTATACTCATTTCGTTGTTATCTCTTATTATCTCTAACATCTTAAAATCTCTTTCTGCTTTGATGAATTGCTCTTCAATATTTCGCTTCGATTTGTCTGTGAAGGCTTTTTGAATCTTAGAACAGTAATTACATTTCTGTGCTTGAAATCTGCCTTCGGTTCCGCATAGGTAGCATTTACACTCTTTATCTGGTTTTAGCCTGGAGGGAAGCGGAGTTCTTTCCCATTCTTTAAATTGCCTAAATACTCTGACGCTCCAATAGTGACGCATCTTTGTTTTAATCTCTTTGTTTTTACATTTAATGTATGCACCACCAATCCATTTTTTATTAACCGAAAGTCTGACGGTCACAACGTGTTGGATTTGTGCGGTGTCTTGTATTGGTCTGAATTTGAAGGAGGCGTGGAATCGTTTATTCGTCTCCCAAATATAGTAAGGTCCCTTCTCTATTTCCATTGGTCTATCTAAATTATTAACTATTTCAGTAAATTTTTCAATAGTTAAAGGCTCGAATTTGTAATGTTGTGTCATTGTCGGTCTTTCGTTTTGAGTAAAAAAAAAGGAGCTGCTTAGGCTCCTGTGTTATCTGGCAAATAAGCATAAAACTGTTGTATTCATTATAAATAATAACGGGTATTGGCTTGTGAAGTTAGGAAACATAAAAATACTTACGAGATTAACTAGTAAAAGAATTGGGCATATGATTACTAATTTTTTTCAATACTATCCTCCTTATTTTCTAGTAAAACCCTTTTCTCGGCATTATCTACACAAAAAAGGGTATCGGCATCCATCAGCATAAAAACATCTAATATGGCAGATATAGAAGTGCTTTTGATTGTTCCTTGATTTGTTTGAACTACAAAGGTTATCATTTTTTATCACCTAACACTGATACAGTTAATGGAATGATCTCTAGTGTATCACTTATTAAATTCAACAAGTCTACATCTGTGATGCTAGAGATTTTATCTTTTTCCACCCAAGAGTCTACTAGTTTTATAGCACTAAGTGCTAATTTAGTTTTCATGTATTCAAGTTCAGCTTTATTGTTTTTAGCCATTTTTAAAACTCTCTTTCTGTTTCGAGTTGTTCAACGATATTGATAAAATTCATGCCTAAAGGCACCAAGGCGGTAAAGTAACGATCTTGAAACTTTATATAATACCGTCTTTTGTATTTGGACGGGTTAATACAAGAGAAGAGAACACAACTTGTATACTCTCTTGTTTTATGAGCTGTAAGTAATTTTGCATCATGGAAAACGGCTTCGGTCACTTGATACCATTTTATAGGGGAAGGTGTAGTTATGTGGTAGAATACTGTAGGTTTTGTTTTAGTTTGCATCGTTTACTCCTTAGATTTAGTTTTTTAAAATTTTGCTGATTACTGTATCTGTTAATAATTTCCAGTATGACGGCACATTAAAAGTTTTGTCACAGTGTCGGCACTCGGCTACTTCATCAAGAAAATAATGAGACTCTCTGTTACAATGTGGGCATATAACGTCTGCTTCTTTTGTGTATAGTTTTGCTTGTTTCATCGTTCTTTACTCCGTTTTAGTTTTTAGCGTCAATTGTTACGCTATAATTATTGATGTTATTTTGTTTTAGAATTGATTCTATTTTAAATAGATACGACCAGGCTGCCGATTTTGTGTAAAAATTTGTTGTGTATGTTTTGTTGTTGAAAGTCTTTATTACTATGAACATTATAAAGTCACTTCTCCGTAATGCTCTTTGTATTGTGCTACTGCTTCATACCATGAGTCATTCTCTTCTGTTGAGTTAGCCAAGTTTAATCCCTCTTTTTCGTGTGCTTGTAGAGCTGCATCACTTAAAAAACCGTTGTTTTCACGTATTCTAGATAAAAACAGTCTTGTGTATTCTAGATTTATTAAACCTGTTGTTATGAATTTCATTCTAATTTACTCCTTGATTTTGTTGAAAAATGGGAGTCGGCGAAACTCCCTTATTATACTAGTAGAGGGTTATCTTAAAATTTTAAAATAATCTTTTAAATTAAATGCCCATCCTAAGTGGTTTCTTAACATTGTTGTATTGAAAGAAAAACCTGTTCTAGTATTTATAAAAACTTGTTTGTCGTATGACAACGTATCACCTTTTTTAAAAAAATAATCAATTCTTATATCTTCTTTTATAGCTTTTACTTTGTTAAACATTTTGATTTCTTTCTTCTAAATATTAATGAATTGCTGTATAAATCTTTTTACCTGTTGCGTCTTTGCACAGATGACAGTGACGGCAATCTGCTACACAATTAACCCGCTTGTCGTCCTTAGATACAACTATAAAAGAATTGAAGCCTTTCTTCTTTGATGTGTAAGAAAGGTTAATTGATAAATTTTTTGGAAGCTTTGAAGTTGTTACATCTTTCATTATATCGGAGCGGTGTGTATAAGTATAAAATTTGTAGTTAGGATTGTTTTTAGCTATGTGTATCAATTTCTTTAAACAGTCGGGTCCGTGCATATCTCCTGACTCGTTTACTCTAATTGTTGTGATTTCAGGGTTAGCGTATAATGTTACATCAATATCTTTGTTTATCTGCTCTTTTGTGTGACTTAGCCAATATTTTTGCTGTCTCAGTCTAAATGTTGCTACTGTTTTTTTTGAAATCCCTCTTTCAGCTTTCAAAGCGTAGCATTTTTTATTCCCGCTCATGCCTAGACCGCATAATCCTAATTTATCAGCTGGGCACTTTGTCGCAGGTCCCATATTGAAAATCATTGTGTTTTTTGGGATTTTTTTATTTCCTATTGTGTATTCAAAGTCTCTTGTTTTCACTGGTCTTTACTCCGTTTTAGTTTTGTTTTAGTTTAGTTTTAGATTTGAATAGTATAAAAATGCGTAAATACGCTTCAACGGCTTACTTCATTTTACTCTTAGCATGAGTTAAAGCCATTCTTAAATCTCCATTAGCCATCCACATAGAGATTTTTAATTGAGCTTGTCCTTTTTCTGTACTCTCTAATAGTTCTAGTAGTTCCTGTTGCTCTGTTGTTAGCATCATTGTATATCCTTGTTTTAGTTGAGTTTAGTTTGTTTTAATCGTTTTCTTTTGAGTGTATCTTGCCACCACAGCTATACACTAAATACACAATTTTCCTTTTTTTGTGTAATCTCAGTAGTTAATATTTGAGTTATGAGCTATTTATATATATTGTACTGTTAAATATTAAATTATTTACACTAGTACTGTATGATGCTCGTAAATCATTGTTTTATAGCTAATTGAACAATAAACTGTATTTATCTTTGATTAATGTGCAAAAATACAGGAAATCTCATTCAAGCGAACAACCGCTTGATTTTACTTTTTTTTCATAACTGTTAAAGAGCTGAGGTATATGTCATGTCCCTCTCACACTTATAATATAACACAGTACAGTTTGTTCTGCAATAGAATAATGAAGAAAAATAATCTTTTATTTAACAGCCCTAAAAAGTGGCTTTTTTAGCCCAAAAACGGCATTTTATGGTATTATATTAATGTAACATGAATTAAAAATGGAGAAATTATGATGAAAAAACAAAATAACGGTAAAAATAGCAGTAGTACGAGTAAGAAGAGTAAAACAAAGCTTGAGACGCTCGCAGAGAATAAAGAAATCACTGATAAAGTTGAAAATCAAGAGCTTACAGAGGAAGATATACTTTCATTTGATGCTGAGAGTGCTCTGAAATTTACACCAAAGCAAAAGAAAGCGGCTAAAGACCTTACAAAACTATTGAATACATACTATAAAGACAACAAAGCTAAAGAGGAACTGAAAAGTAGTAAATCTAAGTCGATATTAAAGAAAAAGGGTAATGTTGAGGCTTCTGAGAGTGAAGAATTGAATGTTTCTCGTGTGAATGATAAGGATATTGCAGGAGAGAACACTTTAGATGTATCAAAGACGATAGAAAATGATAGCAAAAACGAGCAATCGGCAAAAGACATCTATACTAGGGATGATATAAGCGAAGAGAGTAACACTATAATAGAAGATAATGCGGTGGAAGTTGCGGAAAATGATGATACAAACGCAGAAACGGCAATAATCAACAATATAGATGAGTATGAGGAGTATAGAGTAGGCATCTTTAAAGAAGATAAGTTCAGTTCTAATTGCTCTCACAGCAGTATAACGCCTTCAATGATCTATAATATGCTCTATGAGTACAGTTTCAACGAAAAACCGCTGTCGGCAATGATCAAACAACACTTACATATAGATACACATGATTACTTTCGTCACTTCAAAACCAAATTTAAGGCAATAGCTGAGTTTGGGCGGTTTTGTGAGAAAATGAAGGGGGAAACACTGATTGGAGCCTCTATAAGCCCTTTTCTACAAAACTACAACGAAATGCCCAATGTTGCTTTTAAAGGTGATTACGAGATAGAAAAGGACTCAAACGGAAATGTAATTGGTGAATTATCAAGCTCTTACATGAAGTTCAACGAGATAAGACACAAAGCACTCATGAATCACGCAGAAATCATGGAACGTGGCTCTATTGAGAAAAAACAAGGTGATATAGTAGTGAATCAACAACAAAATACTACTAATTATGAGTCATGGACAGTCGAAGCAATGACTGAATTGAACCCAAGAGAATTGGATTTGTGATTACTTACCTACTAACTGCCGTTTAAAGCTCAAAAACGCAGTAGGCAAGGCTAACTTTCAGCCCTATTTGATGAGATATATATTAAGTACTTTGCTACGATAAAGGGGCATTTTACCCCTTATTCTATACCAAATTTCACTTTCTGCTAGTCTTGTCTAATTTTTTGTAGAAGTGAGGTTGCAGGAAAAACACACAGGAATACAATTGTTATTGCTGAATCCATCATCAGGATTATCTCTAACGACTTGAAATACGCTTCCATGCTTCGCTCCTCTATTAACTCTATCCTGCATAATAGATTCTCTAGTTATCCCACATCGGCAACACATCATACTACTATGACAGGCTATATAGTGAAATAATGACAGATTGAATGGGATCTTTCCTTTAATAGCTTTTGCTTTAAGGTTATTATAGGACTTAGATACATCAGCAAGGTGAGAAGTTAGTTCTTTATTCATAGAACTGCCTTTCTTTTGTAAGTATGAAATTGTATAAACGGGCAACCAGGCTTCATACTAGCAAAAGAGAAGCTCTGATCACCCTAGCTTGCTACTAATATAATCAATTAACCGCACAATTACCCAGCATCAAATCAATTATTGCACGATAAAGGAGTTAAGATCCGCATAAGCAGACTCTAAAACTAGGCAGGAAAAGAAAACAAATCTTCTTAGTGTGGTGGTGTGTAAATCTCTCTCTGTTGGTTTTGGTTTGAGTTGGTTATGGTGGGTGGATCTTTGGAGGAGTTAAGAAGGGATTGAATTTAAATGAATGTTTTGTGAGAGGATTAGATGGAAGGGGGCGGGCAAGCGGGGGTGCCCCGTCAGGTTTTTTAAGTAATGATGAAATGTCACCTCACAGACTACACATCATATTCCCCAATCTTTCCTCTTTACAAACAAGAATACTTACCATTAAGAGTTATATCTAACTTGGTTTTACGCAAATTTATTCTTAATCATCACTACAAGAGTCGTTGCTGCTACATGAGTGGGAGGATTTTCTATAGTAAGTACTCCCATTAGATGCACCAGGTGGGTTTTTCCCCATAAGTTTCCTATATTTTCTAATTGCAAGACCTTCAATAATTCCCATTAAAGATCCTATTGAGACTGCTATAGCAAGCATTATAAGAAATGTTGTATTCATAGATGCTTCAATTATGGTTTCTATTACGATGTTCATTACCGCTTCTCCTCAATCACTTAGTTAATAATATTCTTTTCTCCACATTTTGAGCACATTACTTTATTTCGGTTATCATAATAATAGTAATCGTCATAAACCATTCGAGCTCCACAATACTTGCAGTTACTATTTCTTATCAGAAATGATGCCGCCCCTAGTATACCGTCTTGTTTAAATTGGCTCATTACCGATTCTCCGCTTCTTTAAAAAAAGATTTAAGTATTACATCCATGATTTTTTCCCCAACAAAACTCTCATGTACTAAAAAGATGTACTCAGTATCCATGTGAACAAATGGAGTTAATCTATAATAGTGAGTGGTAAAAGGAATTCCAGCATCTTCAGGATGTGGAATTGACCACACAAATGGTTTCTGATCACTAACATCAACACGATACACTTCTTCAACCACATCGACAATAAGACTATGACCGTCTTTTGGGCCACCTAAAAAATGTAGATAGTTTGTTTTTTTATTATCTTCATTGTAGAAGAGTAATTCAAAAGGATTGCAGGGATAACCCGCTCTCTTAAACCCACGATCAAATTCACCCTTAAAGTCCACTTCGCCCATTGCTTTATCTAGTTGCTCTTCGTATTTAGTTTTATGTTTCATTTAACCCTCCTCAAACAACTTCCTTACCGCTAAATAAGTGATATAAACACACACAGATTCCGAAGCACTTTCTCGTTTTACCTCATAGCTTCCACCAAGAGATTTTATCAACCTATTAGCATCTTCAACATTAGCATAATGATCGCCTTTAATCTCAAACTTCTCTATTTGAATATTTAAAGCTTCCATGATCTCTTTATTCATTCTTTACTCCTCTACTTAAAATCTTTAATAAATCCAACTTGGTCATGCGGAATTAGCCACAATCGACCGCCAATCGTCATAATATAAGGACTACATTGTTTATAATGACTCCAAGTCACTGGTATAAGTAGCTTTAAAGACCCAAAACTAAACAGTCCTACCCGAATAGCCCATGCGGTTGTACCTAACTCACTCATAAAAGATGTTATTACAAACTTTATATATTGCTTAAAGTATTTAATCTTGTGAATCATCACTAACCCCTAATTCCAATCCCCTCAAGAATTGCTCAAGTAAAAATATACTATCAAAAGAACTAACATACATACCATTCAAATGATTGTTCTTGAGTAAACTAAACGCCTCGCCAATAACAACAGCATCGCTTTCTATCTTATACCCAAGTTGGTCACATATCCTTTTACATACTTTATATGAATCAATAATTTTAACTTGTGACATTATTTACTCCCCCGATTCTTAAGGTAAAAATTTATTTAATGTTCCACACACATGACACTCTACGCCATAATTATTAGCATCTTTTTTGCTATAACCAGGACTCAACTTTCTTCCACAATCCCCTCTTGTGCAATACCAAGCTGCTTCAGTCTTAGACACTACCTTGTCCTCAATTACCTCACCCAACTCTTTTTCCAACTCCAGTTTCTTACTTTTAGCAAGCTTCTCTATAATCTGATAAACTAAATCAGAGTCAATACCAGCAGAATCAACCTCATATTTTGTCATTCTCCATCCATGTAATTCAATCCCAAACACACTCGTTCTGTCTTCATCACTATTAATATCAGATACAATACCACAGCAATATTTCAACTGCTTATACTTATCTGATATATCTTTAGCTTTTTCCACACTCATTCTTTACTCCATTTCATCGTTTAAATCCTACATTAAAACTTCATTAGGCTCTTCAAGATAAAATTTTTGAATCGAACTAATACTCCTAGCACAACTAATTCTATGCGATATCTTATAATTATCAAGAAGACTTTCTGATACTGCAACAATCATTCCAGCAATAAAACAACACGTATAACCGTCATCAGCTTCAACAGTAAATTCTAACTCGCTATCCTTAGTTACTTTAAACCGAAAACCAGTGATTAATCTGACTTCACTGATAACAATATCAACACTTTTGCACTCTTTGCTTTTCTTTTTACCAAAGCTAAATCCAAACATTCTTTACTCCATTTGTAAACTTTCTTAAAAAACGACTCTCTCAGAGCCTCCACAATCCATCTTCTCGCCACTACCCATACAATAATATCACTAAGAATTCAAGCTCTAAAACCATATTCGAATTAGCAGCACCTTATTTCTGTTCAGTATGAGCCACTTCCCATCTACAGAAGTTCCCTTTTCTCTCACCGAATCTATAAATAGTAACCTCAAATCCATCCTTAGAAGTTCCGTCTTTTTTCAATGGAACTCCCAGCTTTATAGCAACTTCGGTTGGACTAAGCTTACTTCTAGCCACTTCATAGTCTGAAACAAACGCTTCTCTTATACTCATCGTTTCTTCTCCTTCTTTATCAGCCTATAAAACATCATTTGTTTTTTACCATAATTTTCAATCCTACAAACTTTTTCAACAGTGCCAATTCCAAGACATTTAAAAATAGTTTCGTCAATAATAAACGGAGTCGGCAAGAGGCTTGTGCATAAATCGTACTCTTGCAAAACTCCATTTATCTTAGCGTAGGATTTGTCTTTAGTCATACCAGCCAGTTTTAACTTCTTCAACAACTTCTTTTGCCACATCTGCAATAGGCTTTGTTACAACTCTCGCTGTCTCAGCAACAATTTCAACTGGTGCACTTACAATATCACAAACATCTTCAGCTAAATCAAATAAACTTCCAAACATAAAAAACTCCTTCTTTAAAGTTTTCGCTCTGATAAAATTGTGCCTATTGACACAACATATAAGAATGTTAAACAACCTTTTGTTAAATAATAAGCTCCACACCTATATTTACTCTCAAAAAGATTGGCCATAAAATCAAAATCTTCCATGTATGACAATGCGATATGAATAAAGAATAGTAATAAGATATAAAAAGCACCCTCATATATTGTTTTCTTAATCATTGTTGCTGTGCGATATTAATGATTCAATAGTTATGTTTTGAGATTTAAATAACTCTGTTAAGTTAAGCAACCCTTTAGCCACAACCAGCACAGCCTCAGAAGCATCTTTATCCCAACTAACACCCTTAAATGAGCAATTACTAATATTCATACCTGTATTATTAGATGGTTGCTCTTTTAATTTTTTTACCAATTCTTCTTTTGACATTCCGTCGTATTCAGTACCCATTTTTACTCCTTAGTTAAAATAATATTAAAAAGAATCACACCGGTTTTATAGTGTCTCTACTTTTTCTTCGGCAAAGCTACCATCATGCACTCCGTTGACTGACACACTCTTTACAACCCAATACGGAATAAGCAGGGTAGTGTGATATAATTATAAAAGAACACAGAAAGTTAATCTATTATTGGTGAACTGTTGACTAACTTTCCATGTCTTAATCTTTTGGATAATCACCACAATCACTTGTCAAATCTTTATACAAAAACTGATAACTTTTAGCTAACTTAGGATACTCTTCCCTTATATAACACAACAACTCTGATGTATCTGGACCTATACCCTCTCCGTAACAAACTTCATCCATATCCAATACAGTTTTTGCCTGTTTCTCAGATAAACACAATTTTCTTTCCATATGCAACTCCCTAAAGAAAATACTTTAACATTAATCATAATCTTCTATTTGAATTGATAACTCACCTTCAATAGCTGAATCAATAACTGTCTTATAAAGCAACTCGTAAGCACTAGTACTCTGAGTAATTCTCATTTTCCCCTTAGTAGAATCCGCTCCCTTACCGACAAGAAGGCATCCTGCCGTATCACGCTCTGTGTTACCAATATGAATTAGTATATGTTCAAACTCAGGGACATCTAATATTTGAAGCATTCCTTTGTGAAAATCAGGAAATTTCTTAGCATATCTTTTGTTAAAACTACCAACAGTTCTAACACCAACCTGATAAGTTCCACTAGGAATTCTTGTTTCAGCAGAGACTTTATCTTCTCTAAATTCATCCTCTAAACCGAAGCAAACAAACTTATGATCTACCAATACTGTACTAAGAGTACTATATTCGTCACTTGTACACCGCTCTACATTAATTCTCATTCTTCACACCTTTTATAAAATCTATTAACTCTTGAAACTTGTCAAAAAATCTATTTTTCCTTACAAGCTCACCATCTACTTCAACAACCCAAGACAATTTAACACCTCTAGGCTTATATTTAGAAGTTCTACAATAGTCAATCTTAACACCACGATTGTTACCGATGTATTCATCTATTTCATTCATTGGATTTGCCTTTTATATGGGAAAGAAAGCGGTAGGCTCCTGATACAAGAAGCCTACCAAACCAACCTAAACGGAGTAAAGAATTCGTCAGACGGAAGGTTATTTATTTGAGTTTTTTAAGTACTCACTAAGTACATAAGCTAATACAGAATATCGAGATGATACATACAACCCAGATCGCTCCATTGCTTTTTTAGATTCTTCAGTCAATTCATTCAGTCTGTTAAATTCTGAATCTGTCTTCGTATTAACTGTAAAACTTTTAGCCATAACACCTCTTTATAATTAGAGAGGGGAAGGGGATACCCATTAATAAAGTATAGTTAATTATAGTTATTATTAAAACCCCTCACCCTCAGTACATTTTAAATATAACACTAAAGGTGTTGAAGTGCAAGCTAAAAGGTGTTGAAAAGTAATTTAATAGTACTCTAGGCAAATATTGAAAAATTAGACATATAAACTTAAGGTTCACATGAACACCTAGAGTACTTAGTTAATTTATTGTGCCATTTGTAGCAACCGTGTAAGCTGCATCTACAGCGGCACCAGCTTTTGCCCACAATGACCATGCTCCTTGGTCATCCATATTTAGTACGGCTACAGCACCTGGATCTAACCTGAACGCTTTCCCAGCAATAGTATTAGCTTCCTCAAAACCATACAAAATATCTTCAGACCCACTTCTGTTTTGGAGCATAAAATACTTGTTAAATTTGTTTGTAGAAGCCAAATTAACGGCATTAGCACTACCTGTTAAACTACCACCATTATTCACTATTGGCATACACACCTCCTTTAAAATATTCCATTTTTATATAACATAATATTATCCCTGACAAACCTGTCTTTTTTTCCTGTATTAACAGGTATATCTTCTAGGTTGTATACAACTATCGTCACTTGATCAGTATCAAATAAAGCCTCTCCATCTGTAACTGTTACTTGAAAGATGTAAGTCCCAGCTGTTGTAAAGGTTATTGTTGGTTGAATAATTGTATCGTCATCAAACAAAGTGCCTGGATCACCTGAGATTTTTACCCACTGAACGGTAACGGCACCATCATCTGTATAAGAACTATCTAGCTTTATTGAATTTGTAGGTAGCACTATAGCACTACTTGAACCTGCATAAGCAATAGGAACAGTATTTTCACCTCCACCTCCTTCATCATTCCCAAACGGAGTAGTGCCAAATCCATAGTTTCCAAATCCCATATTAAACCACCACCACGTTAAAGCCTGCATCAGACTCATCTAATGAACCCTTTATAGTAACATTAGACTTATTTACCTGAACTTGGTTTGTATGACCACCAGAACGATCCCCAAGGTACACAATTTCACTTGTTGCAGTAGTGTCTATAATCGTGTCATTTAAATTAATTGTAACATTTTGATCAGCTCCGAGGTAATAAATATAAAATAGAACCCCACCAACAGTATCAGGAATTGTTATTTCGCAATTATAGAGGTTTATAACTAAATCATTTGTTCCGCTTGACGAGTCATTATGCATATTAAAAAATTCATTGAATCCTCCACGCATAGTAAATTTTTGATCATAAAAATTAAGTGTATTCGTTGTACTTGTGGGTGCGCCGTACATCTCAAAATGAAACCTATCGATATTTAAAGTTGACCCTTCGCTGTGCCAATTGATAGTTTTGTTTTCACCCGGTTGTAAAAATCTGTGTTGAGTCCCTCCGTGCTGCTCTAATCCCCAAACTGACCCATTAGGAGTTACTCTTTTGTTAATATCTGCACAATTTATCTCTAACCTGCTGCCTTTTGCAGCAATAACATGGACAGCAGCCGTTTGAAATTGTGTCTGATTTAGGTTAAATGTACAATCTAAAAACCTACCGCTCAAAATACCATAAGCGTAAATATCTTCAAGGTTTGGCAGTTCATTAAACATGATCCCTTTGAATATCATATTTTTAACATAATCATGATTAACCGATATTGTTGGCAATTCAGACCTATCATGTAAGTTGTCAACTGTGACACAAGTGTTGGCACATACTAAAGCTGAAGTGTTTAAGAGACGACAGTTATCTGTCATATTCCCCAGAAGTTGCACATCTCTTTTCAAATCGTTTTCGTCAAAACCTAGCACAGAATTACAATTGATAAATTTATTTTGTGTAACCAATGCATTTTCTATTGAGTAAAAAATTATCGCATTTTCACAATTCATGACCTTATTCCCGTGGATTTCAATATGCAAACCACAAAGCAACATTCCGTGCGATGTCGCATCGATTTGATTATTAATAATATCGACGTGGTTTGACACAACATCTTCACAATTAATTGCATACCGTGTAGAGTCGTTAAATTGAGGTAAATTTTGTTTCCAACCCAATCCATTATTATATATCCTATTAAACTCAACTAATGAATTGTTGACTAAGTTAGATATTGCTCCTCTTTGTCCCTCCGTAAGTGTATTATTTCTAATAATATAATGGTGAGGTGTGGGTGGAGTGACTTGAAACGTGATCTGAAAACTAGCAGAAGTCCTTTTTTCCTTCATACAGCAAAATCTTACTTTATCTGCACTAACAGGAATTTTAATCAATTCTAAATATTTGAAATACTCAGCTTTAATAAACGTATCTGTGTCGTCATACCATGCTATTAATAACGTTTGATGTTCAAAATCTGGAATCCTTTGATACCCAACATTTGTACGTAATATCATTTCTCCACATATAATATTAGATAATGATACTAAATTAGTAGTGTAAGCCCCTACGACACCAGCGTCTATAGTCCCATCAACTCGGCTTACCATGCCTTTATAAAACGTTCTAGCTTCATCATACGGCAGAAATGACCC
>Ga0255047_10001973_pt1 | contig 14048 bp, 25 predicted proteins | sample JV7_2_1_MG_FD_183640 | JGI IMG/M metagenome (GOLD analysis project Ga0255047, IMG submission 183640) | Seawater microbial communities from Jervis Inlet, British Columbia, Canada - JV7_2_1 | ecosystem: Environmental > Aquatic > Marine > Inlet | place: Canada: British Columbia | collected 2016-10-06
ATCGTTACTCTCTTTCTGGGATCTTTTGTCCCAATCTTTTACTATTTGTTGAATCCTCTGTGGAGTAAGTTTCCCGGGGTTGTAGTTGCGGTTTAAGGCTATGTCTGTGTAACTTAAGTTACCTTCATGCTTTAACTTTGCAAACGTCCTGTTCCTGTTACTCTGAAAATCCGTTCTTGTCTTTCTTGCCATACCGTCATTATAGGTTTCGTATGTACTTATTGTCAATAGATACCTATAGCTTCTTGTACAAGGCGTTGTTAACAAACATCTGTGATAGTCCCAGGGCGATAGCGATTACATCTACGGATAGTGAATCTGCGGATACTCCAGAAATTGCATCTGCTGCTATTCCTAGGATAGTTAGCCCCCATATTACTGATAATATTACTAAAAATGCTTTCATTTTCTATCACCGCCTTTTAAGTCCTGCTTCCGCCGTGGGTGGCGTTACCCACTAAGCCATAATTAAGCTAGAAGCAGGTAGCTAGGCACTGGGGTCAGCCACATTTTCTGACTGTGGGTCGTTAGTTCGACCAATTGTTGTTTCCAATACCCAGCTATCTACTCCTCAAAAACCCAGTATTTGGGGAATTAGTCTCATAGCATACACCTTTCTACCGTCGTCCAGCGTGTGTAAATATTTCCATATTAGTTTGTGTTTTATTCTCCTAAACATATATGGCGGGGCAAGTTTCCTTGCGTTACTGGACCAAAGTTTTCTGTAACTTCGCCTAGGCTGACCAACCCGCCGTATATATCTATGAGTTAGTTTTCAAAAAGCCACTTGCGATAACCACAACCCCTGTTGGAAATAGTACAAATATAAACCTCCAGTCAAGAAACATAAGTATAAAGAATACAATGTAACCAGTTATTCCTAATGCAAACAGGTCTAATAGTTTCTTCATACTATCTCCTTTGGTTTAACTCTACGCCCTCATACCTATACATAAGACGTCCTGTTACCCTAGAGAATATAGAAACACTTCCCCTCCCTGGGTGGTACGTCTTGAACGTCATTGGTGTTAACCAGCCGTACATTACCCCTGTTCCTCCGATAGGTATTGTTCCCCGTAACCTCTCAGTTTTTCTGCACTCAGGCTAATTAACCTGCCTTCTGGGTCTACAAACTTTAGGAACCCCTCTACCGCCTCTTTGCGTATTTGTTCGTAGGTCTTAGGAACCGTGTCTAGTTCGTCGTCTTTCTTCAGATATGTTGGTTTAGGGTGAGCTATCACACCCGCCCCTTTGTCATAAGCTTCCTTTTCCTTCTTCTCTATTAGGTTGGTTAGTTCTTTTGTTATCATTCTGCGGTTAGTTAATTCTCTATCGTCCAGTACAGCGTCTACTTCTTCTTCAAGAGCCTTCCGTAAGGTAGGCGACATCTTTTCTATGCTCATTGTGCTTCCTTAACTCTCTCAATTCTCCCACATTTACTACAGCCAATAGCCTCAGAGACGAGTACGCAATGTTCGGTTAAAAAGTCTATTACCTCGTTCGGGGTTGGTGCTTTGTCATTCCACAAGAGCTTGTTATTCCCGTCGTCCACGTGCCACTCACTTATCCAGTTTGTTTTATCAAGAGCCTTCCGTAAGGTAGGCGACAATATCTTTTCTACTTCTTTGTTCATACTATCTCCTTGGTACCTGTACTAAAGTCGGTACTATTCCAACTATTGTTCTTTACTTCATGAGAATTATAAAACCTCACGAACCTGTCTGTGTATCCTATTAAAGCTATAACTGTATCAAACAAGGACCCCCAAATTAGTCTTTTCTTTCCATTAATAACTGGGGCTTCCTTGTTTTTCTTATCTGCGTATTCTGTAAATGTTAATAAGCTCATAACTACTCCTTGTTAATTAGATACTAAAGGTAGGACAATACTGCCAGTATAACGAAAACTAGAAATACATAGTCCATAAAGTCGCGGTCTCTGTTACTACTCACACAAACTCCTTCAAATAAGCTAGTCTATCCTCTGCTACTGCTAGTTGTTGTAGGTGGTAACGGTAGCCTCTTATAGTCTGATATTCCTCTAGCGGCTCGTAATATTCCTTTGGGGGACACATATTATCAAAACCCTTAGTGCCACAAGCCCTACATGGTTTATTACCATCTCTGGGTACTATAGACTTCTTTGTGCCTATATAAGCACAGTCTGGTATCCTTTTTCCTCTTCTTTCTTCACCCCAAAAAGCCTTAGCAAAGTCGTGGGAGAAGATAATGTCGTTTAAGGAGAATGTGGACATGTAACTGTCGGTCTCCCCGCTACTATATACTTTAACCTTCCACTTATCTCCTACCCAAAAAGGTTCTATCTTCCCTACCTCAACAGGTACGGGTAAAAATGTCCAACCATTCTCTACAGCTTTCTCTATTACCTTTTGTAGTATTTGTTTATTGTTCATTGTTAAACTCCACGTACTCATTCTCTACTAACCATATAAGCATTTTGGCTCTTGCGTTGGCTTCTGTTTCTTCGTCTATTGGGTCAAACTCGTCTGACTCTTTCCACTCAAAAGAGTTATCTGTATCGTCAAACCAACTTCTCCACTTTAGGCCCTTTGCTGTAAAAAACCCTTGGGGCAACCACTCTCCCAGCTCTGCTACTGTTGGGGCTACAATAACTTCCTCGTACTCATCAAGACCATATATATCAGGTTCCCCACTTGTTGCACCACAACCAAAAGTTCCGTTGAATACCTCCACCCCCATACCTAGGGAGGTTATACCTACTAAGTGCCTATCTGCGTAAGCAAAATTACCACCCCACTTAAGCTCTTCTACCTCTTGTGGGTAGCCTAGTTCCTTGAGCTTCTTACATAATTCTAATGTTGGTACTTGTTTAGTTAATTCCATGTTCCTCCTTGGTGTTGGTAAGGTATTGTTCTAGCTTTTCTTCCAGTAATATATTGTACTTCCTCTTTATCTCCTCTACCTCACTAATAGGTATGTATTTCTGGGTAGGTTCTTCTAAGTATTCACTGACTTGAAAGATAAGTGTTGCCCGGCTTTGTTCCTCAACCAAAAGGTCTTCGTTTATTAAATGTGCAACGTAACCCATGATAATACCGTTTTTATCAATGTCCTCAGTAGGTATGTAGTGTTTGAGTATTTCTTTCTCAAAGTATCTTTCTATATCTAAGTCCCACTCTTTACTATCTATTATTTCTCTAAATATTTCTGTTAACTTACTCACTTAATACCTCCTTGTAGTCCTGGAGCCCACACATTACAACAGCAGATAAGGCTCCCAGTGCTTCTATAATGTTAAGTTCAATACCAAAGTGTTCCAATAGTTTAATAACAACCAGTGATATAAATATTCTCATTCTAATACCTCCTCATGTAACTTTCTTTGTTCTTGTACTGCTTGGTTGAAACCACCCGTTAAGATATTACTTTCTTCCCGTTCACCGTATACAGGTAGTCTTTCTTCCAACGCCACACTATCTAGTATCTCCTTAGTCATTGACTCTATGAAGTTCCACCCAAAGTCCCACCCTTTTAATAACTTCTTAGTTTCTTCGGGGCCGCTGGCAGGCATATTAATGACCTGCTCCCTGGTTCCATAAGCCCTTTCATATTCTTTTTTATAGTCGTTTAATGTCTTGGTCATTTTACTGGCCTCCTGGTCTTTCTTTTAGTAGCCCTATGCTTACGCCTCTTGGCGTTAGCCTTCTTACTTCGTTGTATTATTCCCTTCGCCATATAATCCTCCATATAAATAGGATTGTTTCCACGAGGATCATAATAAACCCGAAGATTGTTGCAAATAATACAGCAAGAACCAATAAGAAATGATTGTAGATAAATCTCATTTTGTACCTCTACAGAAAATGCAGTATTTGCTGGAAGCCTCACCGTCATAGGGTTTCTTACACTTCTTACAGACCTTTTCCTTAAGTCTTTTGTTACTCGCAGTCATGTTATTCATCTGGAACCTCCCTTTGGTCGGGATCCAGATTTAAAATCGTCAAGTCTCATTAGCTCGATGTTCCTCCCGGTGGTGCTTTCTGCACAACCAAATCACTACTAAGGGCTTGGAATGATCCGGGTGGTGGGCCTCAGCCCGACCCCCGCAATCCCTGCAAGGCCTTCTTTTAATGGTTCCGAGTCTGATGCCGTTGTTGATGACCGAACGGGCTATCCTAGCCTGAGCGCCCTTCTCAGTGGCGTAGAGCTTCTTGTTGTAGGCTGTTTGTCTCTTGTTAGAGCAGACCTTACACTCGGATCTATGCTTGTACTTCTCACCATTACCACCACACTTTGAGCAGGGTGTTGGCATTTAATGAAACTTCCTCGTTTTAACCAATGCCCATTTGTTTTCAAACTCTAATTGCTCTTTTCGCGCTCGTAATCCTACATATAGTCTAAAAAGCTTGTCCATTTCTTTCCTCATGAGCCAACCATAGGCCTGTTGTAGCTCGAATGGCCCGATGTAGATATTGTAAGACCTCATATAAGGATAAAGTGCCGTCCTCATTCTCCTCGCATCGGGTAATGCGTTATCCCAGTATTCAGCGAGAGAAGCGAAACAGCCAATTCCATATAAGTGTGATCGCCTTCTAGATGCGCTCATCCTAGCCTCTCCGCTTGCCAATTCATAAAACCTTCCATTGTCTCCTCCGGTATATGAATCATCACTACATCCAATTGGGAGATAAGAATATTCAGTCTAAGAGTGTGATCCATCATCCCCGGTATTGTCTTTGCTACATCCTCAGTTAAAAGTTCCTCCATGGTTGTCCACAACTTCTTATAAGCAAAGCTTTCCCTGACCTTTGTCATTTCCTCTTGGCGCCATTCTTTAAACTCTTTCCATTGTTTCACGGTTGCTTTATTCATCTTTTCTTCCATTTCTTAAACCTAAATGCCTTCTTTGTCTCCCCGGTAACATAGGCTTTGGTTTTAATCCCATGTTGTCTTGTATTAAAAGAGTGTGATTCCTTTGAGGGGTCATCACATTTGGGGCAAGAAGGGAGTCCTTTTATGAAAATATCCTTCTCATCTTGTGATTCAAATGATATATAGCCGTTCTCGTCAGCGTCTGGGTGATCGGGAAAGGAGTATACTTGGTCTGCGTATTTCATCTGGAACCTCCCTTTGGTCGGGATCCAGACTGGAGGATCACTTTCTTGTTATTTATTACCCCGTACAGGTTCTTATTAGTGTGTTCTCGATAGGAATTAAGAAAAAAGGCTGGGTCACCCATGACCTCAAGCAACCCTTCTTCATCAACTATCAATTTCTCCCTGTGACTGCGTGAAATCTTCTTCCAATGAGCTATTTCAGCCATTTCATAGTAGGGATTTCTTCTTTTAGGAGTGTTTAAAGTTAAATTTGGTCTTTCAGGCTCGGGGATACACCTCACACCTGATAAAAGGAATAAAAACATTACGATGACTATGACCCAAAACATTTCCATAAGATAATTCTACAATATTGGTATGTATTGTCAATAGGTAAATGTAAGGTGGTGGTCAACCATAAGTTCAACAAGTTTCTTAAAGGTGCAAGGGGTTGCCCAACCAAGGTGGTTATAGGCTTTAGTGGCATCCGCAACGAGTTCATTAACCTCAGCGGGGCGGAAGAATTCAGGGTTTATTTGAACAATTACTTCACCGGACTTCTTATCTATACCTATTTCATCTACTCCGGTGCCTTCCCATTCAATCTCCATACCTAGAAATTCGGCTGCTAGTTCTACAAACTCCCGAACTGAGTGTGCTTCACCCGTACCTATGACGTAATCCTCTGGTTCATCAGCTTGTAACATAAGATGCATGGCTTTAACGTAGTCACCGGCGTATCCCCAGTCTCTCTTTGCGTCGAGATTGCCGAGTTCCATGAACTTGCGCTCTCTTTTAAAGATTTCAACCATCTGTTTGGCTATCTTTTGAGTTACGAAGTTGTCTCCACGTCTGGGTGACTCGTGATTGAAGAGAATACCGGAACAAGCGAATAGGCCATGGGCTTCTCTGTAAAGCTTGACCATTCCGTGGGCGTATTGTTTTGCAAGTCCATATGGTGATTGTGGGTCGAACGGGGACTCTTCGTTAAAAGGAGGCTGTCCGTTGCCAAATAGCTCAGAAGTGCTTGCTTGGTAGAATTTACAGGTTTTACGACGTTGTAGGATCGCTTCTAATAGTCTTGTGACCCCTAAGCCTGTAATGTCACCCGTCTGCTCGGGAACTTTGAAAGATGTACCAACATGGGACTGCGCAGCAAGGTTGTACACCTCATCGGGTTGGATCAGGCCTATTAATGAGTGGAGTGATTGGGAGTCGGAAAGATCCCCATAATGGAGAGTAAAGTCTGAGCAATCAAGAAGGTGTGCTATCCGTTCCGTTGTGTTAGTCGACGAACGTCGATACATACCGTGGACTTGGTAGCCTAGTTCGAGTAGGTACTCAGCGAGGTAGGATCCATCCTGTCCTGTTATGCCGCAAATTAAGGCCTTTTTAGATGAAGCTACCATTGTATTCTTCTCCGCAGTTCATACAAGTCTTGTCGGACAAATATATTCTTTGCATGTTCCAATTATACCGGATTGGGATTGCTTTTGCAGTTTGGTAAAAATGCGGATTTCTTGAATTGGAGAATTATCAATCTTGTTTGGGAGTGTGAGCGAGTGCGGGAATTATGCGGGAATTGGGAGTTTTGGAGTTTGAAGTCGGGCCGCCGGGATTCAAGGGGTGCATTCCTCGCAAATATCATACCCATTGACGGGTTTGATTTTCTTACAAATACAGCATTTTCCCCTCAGTAAACATTCGTCATAATGTTCGACGTTTACATCCTCGTCAACTAAGCTATGGCAATTTTTACAATAAGATATACCCATTTAAGAACCTTTCCTTTAAACAATCAACTAGCGAGTGATTGTTGATTTAACAAAATAAACACAAAAAGCCCCCACCGTGTTGGTGAGGGCTACTTGCAAGGATTTATCCTTGATTGAGTGCCTTTTGCATTCTTTCGTTAAACTCGTGATTGTCGATTCTCTTGCTCTTATCTGGGTCTATGATGTTTAGATGCTTTCCTGTTGTAGATGACCAGATGTTTTTAGATATGACTAGTTCATTACCTTTTTGGTACGCTACTGGTGTTTCATAACTAAACCATATTGATAGGTTAAGCTGTGAGTAGTCGGGGTCAATATCCCATTTAGTCCTAAGCTGTACTATATGTAAGTTTGGAGCCTCTCTTACTAATCTAATCATTTAAACCCCGCTTTCACTTCAAGCAAATAGCTAAATACTTCCGTTCTTGGTAGTATCATAAGCTTTTTATATTGCTTGTGGGTTATAAGCTTAGTTTCTAAGCATTCAACTAGCATTGCATCGACTTGATGCGGTAAGATAATCATTTCAGACTCATTTCCATGTCTGCCACTATCTCGGCAATAACATAGTCAATCTTGATTGATTGGCCTGTTGTAGTTCTTCCCCACCATCGCCCAAAATCATTATCTAATACGGGTTCGCCGTGGCTTAGTAGCCTATCAGCCATCCAAGCATCAACAGTCCACCACTCAAATATATCTTGTGGGTTACAATCGTTACTGAAACAACTTTCACAAAGATCATTAGTATCTATATCTGTTTCGGTGTCTTCACATTCAAGACAAATACCCTCCCCGTGATCCTCCCACTTAGGGTATAGGTTTTCTACTTCATCCCATGAAAAGAACTCAATATTGATGAGCTTCTCAACTAAATAAGATTGGCAAATACCTATGTTATTACTAACGAATGTACCTAACTTGTCTTGCCTATTGTTTAATAGGTCTGATATTGTTTCTTGTCTGTTCATTCTAATATCCTTCAAACAACCAGCTAGCGAGTACGCGAGTGATTGTTGATCTAAGTTTATACGTTTGAGCAACCAGCTAGCGAGTACGCGAGCGATTGCTGGTTTATGAAGTTATCAAGGTGCGAGCTTTATTTTAAAACTTCAACGTTTATTATTGAAACATTGCAAAGGTCTGTACATTGTAAGCGGTTCTTAACTCCTAAAGATAGATCTGCTATGCGTCCAAGCTCGTTGAACCCGCCGGTGTCTGTAACCTGAGCGATTGTTGTAAGTCCGTTATCTTTGTTGGTTACTCTTACCATTGTGTTTAGTGGATAGTCATTAGATGCAAGAGTTAAGTCCATCTCTTTAAATGGTTGACCATTTGCCATTAGTTGATCTGATCTACATCCGATACAGCCATGATGGCTGTAATAGGAGGCCACGCCGGAATACTTATATGTTTTGAAATGTTGGGTGATCGTCTTGGCTTGTGCTGTTGCAAGAGGGCGGATCAAAGGCATATCCCGGGGTTCTAGCGTGTTTGTGAATGTGAATCCCCAATAGAAGGAAAGAAGAGCGGCGGCTGTTGCTAACACTACTCTGGTATCCTTGGCCTTTTCTATACGTCTGTTAGTGTCCTGAATTCTCTTGACCTTGAGGTTCTCTATCTTAACAACGCGATAGCGTTTGTCCAGTGAACCATCTTTGTTGTATCTATAAGTGTTGTTGTTTATACGCATTAATGAAAGTATTATCTACTATTGGATATCTATTGTCAATAGGTAATATGTGCTGTTACATGGGGATTAGTTCTTTATCTTTGTTTTTGATTCGTTGTAATTGGGGTTCGTGTCTCTCTAAGTATCTGAGCAGTGCTTCCCTGATTACTACAGATCTGGGAACACCGAAGTCTTTGGATAATAGACTGAGGTCGGTTATGTAGTGAACAGGCATCCTAACCAGTAGATCTTTGGTGTTTCTCTTCATCGCCTCACCAGTATAACAAAAACAATAGATATTTGGGTAGGGTTGCTTGGATGCTGGGAGTCAGGGTGTTTGACAAAGCTATACACCGACCATTTTATTCCCGCATCATTCCCGCATCTATGTCATACCTCTTCACACGTCGTTATTTGTATATTTAACGACGTCTAGAAACAAATGCTGTAACTGTAGGATTAACGAGGTGTCGCTTGTAGGGTCATATACACCTAGTAACCTATAACCTTGGGAATGGGATACTATAGTATGGGGTGGGGGAGATGGAAAAAGAGTCGGCGTAATGTATACGTTTGACCCTCTACCACAAAATTCTATTTTCGACCTTCAAAAATATGGTAAAATATTTCCAGAGCACCTTACCCCAGTAGTTTCTAACTGCTGGGGGTTTTATTTTCATTCGGAAGACACGAACAAAAACCAAAAAGGCTGGACTAGGTCCAACCAATTTGGTATTCTTGCTTTATGTTATTAACTAACAATATTATAAATCCAAACAACCACGCCGTCAAGGGTGGTTTTTTCATAGGAAAAATTTAATGTTATATCTCGAACCAGAAGAAAGAACAATATTACTCACAGCTCTAGAAGAGCTTTCCCCCAACAAAGTCAAAGAGGGTTGGAGAATCAAACAAATCGCCAAAAAAGTAGAAAAAGATATCCAGAGAATCAGGGATATAGATAACTGTGAGCACGAGTTTGGGGTCTTCAGTGGAACAAAGACCTGCTGCATACACTGCGATACCTATGGAGATGGAATGGGTCTAGAGTGGAACTTTGAAAAAGAATTTTTGCCAAAATTTTTAGATTGATTACTGGATAGAATACTACTCATCCTATTCAGTAACCAGCCTACAAGCTGGGGAACCTCACTTACTTGAGGTACGGAAGTAAGCCGACTGACCGATGGACTCAGTGATGTGCGATGGGATGACCAAGACAGCATTCTTGGAGAACCAGGAGCCTACATCATTAGATCCGGAGAGAAGGAAGGGTATTGACTCCTGCATCCTAGATCCTATCACCCCGCCGTAAGGCTATTGGAGACGTCGTTAAACGTGTTTACTACAGGCCAGTAAATAACCCCCTCAGCTAGTTTTGCCTTGGGGGTTACTCATTACTTTCTTGGTTTCTTCCATCCCGGTCTTCTCCTTTTTCTCGGGTATGGATATTTCTTTGAATAGGAAGCTGTCAATTTTTTGGCGCGGCGAGTATATTGCCAATCAAACTTCGTATTCCAGTAAATCTCTCCTGACTGTACGAGAACGTTCCTCCCTTTCATCGTGTCCTCAAACGATGCCTTATCACCTTTTCTGTAGTTCTGTAGTGCTCTATGCATATCCGGGTGAACACCGTTCTTCCCGTTATGGTGAAATTTACACAGAGTGATCAAGTTGTTTGGACGATGTGGATCTATATGTCTAACATGAGTAGTCATATGGCGCTGCGGAAGAATATGGTGTACATGTAGATCTCTTCTAACAGTGCATTGGACCCAACGCCCAAGAAATGAGAAGTGCTGGCAACGATTACCATCACGTCTAAGAACCCAGCGTCTTTGTGGAACTCCTATTGCTCCCCATGAACTCATGAGGGACCTCCTTAATGATGCTCTTCATGGCACCGAGAACAGAGAAGGATACAGTTCTTCGGGTCATTTACGAGCTTGGGGTATTGGCATCTAGGCTTGATGTGATGAACTGTTAAGGGATTTCTCTTACTCCCTCGATGGCTGCAGTTCTTACATCTCTTGTTATCCCGTTCCCAGACAGTGTCTCGACAGAACCTATTCATTCTAGGTGATCTGCGTTTCTTCCTTCTTTTCTTTTTAGCCATGATCTTCTCGCGTAAGACCCATGACCACAAATCCAATCTCCCTTAGTTTTAGGAGATAGTTTGCTGCTTTGCGATTACAAGTGGATTTGTCTTTCTCGACCCATGTTTTCACGATATTTGTGGAGTTTTGGGTAGGACCGTAGAAAGCCACGAAGCGCAAGGTAAGTTTATGCATGTCGCACCTCCTAGGTGTTATAATAACTGTACCATGACCCTACCCAAGAACCCGTTTCAGGGCACCCTGACAACATCCACGGGAGAGAAAAAGGTATATAAAATACACCCAGACTGTTTAATTTGTAAGGCAGAAAATAAAAACGGCGTAAACATACGTCTGCAAGTTGATGAACGGTGGATGACCAAAGGTCACACTGCAACTTCCCGCTGGCTATTAGACGAACATGGGATCAACGCATCGGTTGGAAAGATCGCAACTCACATGAGGAATCACTCTTCTGCTTTTCTTGAGTTAAAGGAAACCGCTCAAAAGGCCGTAGAGAGTTCTACTATCAAAACGATAGCGCAGGTGGCTGAGGAGTATATAGACGCAGAGGAGGTCATACAGGAGGTTATAACACTAGGTGGTAACAAGATCCGGACCGGAGAGATAGAAGTTGATGGAAAACTGTTGGTCGCTATGGTCAAGGAACAGGGTAGTAGGAAAAAGACAGGTACTCTTCAAGACATGTTACGGGAACTAGATAGAGATCGTTTCAAGAAACCTGAAGAGGGAGTTCTTTTAGATGAGTAAAACATCTGCCCTACCAGAGCTTTACCAGAATCATTACAACGCAGCCGAGAAGGACATCGAGCTATTCGTATCCACATTTGTATCCAACGATTTAGAAAAACCATACGAGATGACCACAGAGCAGCTGAGGTTTGCGAAAGCCATGGCCACTGGTAAGTTCTCCGAAGGTTGGTTTGCCGGCGGAAACTCCTCTGGTAAGACGTGGACTGCAAAGTTTATCGGAGCGCATTTCGCCAATTATAAGATTCGTCCTCACAAACCTGACTTTGAAAGTTCAGCGGAGTTTTTTGAGACTCCCTACAATATTTTATGCACAGGCCCTGAAAACAAACAGGCCATGGAGCTTTGGCAAGAAATTGAGAAAGCATTTAAAGAGTCCCCGTTTCTTAAGTTTAAGGTGGAGAAAGTGACTACGGGAAGCCGTAGGAACACCCACCCTGTCATGGAGCTTACGAACGGGGTAAGGATTGAAGCCATTGGTCTACATGATAAAGGAAAACATATCGAAGGTCAGACGTATGACCTTATTTTAGTAAACGAGCCTGCGGACGCAAGGCATCTTATTCACTGTTATGAAAGGGTTTTACTCCCTCGTATGTGGCGCCGTGGTGGTATCTTAATGGGATTTGGTACACCTAAAGGGAAGAATGAGTATTATAATCTATGGAGACGAGGACAGGAAGAGCTGGATGGTCACGCAAACAAATATTTTGAACCTACTGTTTACTCCCAATATTCCGACTCCCGAACGAACAAGTTTGTGAACCAAGACGCAATTGCTTCCGGAATGCTTGGTAAGAGTGAGGACTGGGTTAGGGAGAGGGTTGAGGGTAGATTTACTGACTCGGCTTTCTCCGCCTTCAAAGACTCCGATATTGATGGTTGTGTAGATCCTGACCTAAAGGAAAACATCTCCGCAACTACCACCCACAACTATATTCATGGATTAGACTTTGGTAGGAAGGGAGACTTCACGGGTTGTATCACCTGGGACATTTCGGTTAGACCCCACGCGCAGGTGAATGTGTACCGGGCCGGAGGTGGTATGGTTTCATGGGAGAACATCTTTGAAGATATTATCAACATTTATAAGAAATTCGGTGGTGAATTTATAATCGATTCCACGGGAATGGCAGGAGACATGCAACGTGAGTGGATGTCAGATCTCAACATTCCCTACATTCCTTTTTCTTTTGGAGGTTCTCCTGCTAAAAAGGTTGCACTTATTAATAACCTGCAGGACTTTATAGCTAAGCGTAAGTTTAAGATGGGAATCTCAGATCAATTATTAACTGAGCTTCGTGGTTACCCAGCAGACTTACAGGATAAAGGTTTAGAAACAGATATGGTTATGGCATTAGCACTCGTAGCTTGGGGTGCTAAAGATAATGAGCCATTAGGACCAATTGAGAGCTACCAAAGGTAGGTGAGAAATTATGGCAGAAATACCAACAATAGCTAAAACAGGTGAAGAAATATTTACTGATGCTTATGAGCAGCTTTGTGTTGAGCATAAGAGAAAGATTATAGGAATCCCAAAATTCATAGCAAGTGACAATGGTTACAAGATCTCTATTGTTTTGACCACGGTTGAAACCAAGGAAGGATAATGTCAGAATAGGCCCATGGGTGATATGTTCGCTAAGCTAATAGAATTCCTCGCTGGGTGGTTTCAAAGTTTTAAAGACGGAACTTATAAAGTCACCGTGGATAACCCTGTTGATAACTCCAAAGAGTTGTCTGAAATAAAAGGAGCAGTAGATTCTATAGTAATCCCCGAGCCTAAAGGAGAAGTCAGTGTTAGCAACTGGCCCAAGTTTCCTGAGTTTAAGCTACCTAAAATATTCTCTGTTAATGTGGAGAACTTTCCAAAACAAAAGGAAACCAAAGAAGTCAGTATAAACAACTGGCCAAAGATCGACTGGCCCAAGTTTCCTGAGTTTAAGCTACCTGATGTTTTTAGAATAAGAGGTAAGGTAGAAGTTGAGAATATGCCTGAGATACCCGATACTGTTGGGCTTAAAGGTTTCGATAGGATAATTGATGGTTTGCAGATTGTTGTTGATTCTATCCAGGAGCTAAAGTCAGAGATGGGCGGGGTAGGAAAGACTATAACTGCGACAAGCATTGGTTCGAGAAGGAAGCAAGAGCTTTATGATAGTGATGACAATCCTATCTTTCAAGATGAGTCAAACCCTGGTTTTATGAAATTAACAGACGGTAATTATATTGCTGGTGTAGATGTGGATGGCCATTTACAGACATCAGATAATCATAGTGGGCTAGCAATAGCCAAAGGAGAAGTCACAGGGACTACGTTTATACATAAGTTTGGTGCAGCAGCAGATTTTGATGCAGGGGATGGTGTTGTAACGGTCTGGGATGGGGCTAATGATGCTTTGTTGACTGGAGCTGCAATGGATTACACTTACTCAACAACAGCGGATATAGGTACTATGTCTAGCTCTGCGGCAGATACAGTTGATATAGAAGTACAAGGTTTGGATGCGAATTATGACCTGCAAACTTATACAGTAACCCTTAATGGAACAACGGATGTTGATGTCTCAGCTTCTGGAGGCATGGACCTTATCAGGGTGTTTAGAATGAAGAATGTTGGTTCTACTAACTTAGCAGGACAGGTATACCTAAGAGTA
>Ga0255047_10001974_pt1 | contig 14044 bp, 18 predicted proteins | sample JV7_2_1_MG_FD_183640 | JGI IMG/M metagenome (GOLD analysis project Ga0255047, IMG submission 183640) | Seawater microbial communities from Jervis Inlet, British Columbia, Canada - JV7_2_1 | ecosystem: Environmental > Aquatic > Marine > Inlet | place: Canada: British Columbia | collected 2016-10-06
TATCCTTTGCCCATAATGGCTGTAAATTTTGATAATTAAAGCATATTCTTTGTTGCTCTGGTATTGTTAGATCAAAACTAGCACACGGGATAATATGGTCAATATGCCATTCACCGTAATTTTCAAGGGTCATACCTTCAGTAAATTGTTTTGATAAGTGAGTTTTTAAAAAATCAATTGAACAGCCTAATAAATCTAAAGTTTTTGCTGATTTTGTGCGTCCATTTAGTGCATGCCATATCCTGCACCTAAGATTTTGGGTTAATCTATATTGTATGTCTGTTTTTAACCTTTGCTTATTACGAAACTTTGTTTTTGTAAGTATTTCATGTTTGTTTTTATCGTAATATTTTTTATGAGATTGTTTTTGTTTTTCAGGACACCATGTATAACTTTTGTTTCTTTCATTAATAGTTTCTTTATTGTCCTGGTAATACAATTTGCCTTTTATACTTATTTTTACTTTATTTAATTCTCTGTATTGCTGCGCATACTGTTTTTTTGCATCTTTATTTTTTCTATAAGATGTTTTTTTTTGCTCTGATATGGATTTTTTGTTTATTGTATTATACAGTTTGTTTGTGATTTTAAAACATGCCTTGCATTTACCATGACCATAATAAAACTCACTCAATTCTTTTTCAATTCCACACTTAGAACATTTTTTCATATAGCTTTATTTTTAAAAATTAGACATAAAAAAAGCCGTTTAGAAAATTAATCCTAAACGACTCAATTGTATTTTTGCCTACCAAAGCAACAAACAACCTAAAATCTTTATACGTGTGTTTTTCAAACATTATTTGTTAAATTGGTAGACTTCAAAGATAATACTTAATTATTTAATATCAAAATAAAAAACTAATCAAATAAGGATAGCAATGTTTATAAGGCTTTCGCTATTTTTATTACTTACAAATCAAATAAAAAACCCGGCTTAAATTAATAAGACCGGGCAAAATAAAGCTACTTTAAAATTATTTAGATTTTTGTATCCATTCCCATAATTTTATTAATCCAAATCCAACTATAAAAAAAATGGCAACATCAAGTGCATAACTAAATATATAATTTAAAACATCATTCATAAGAAAAAATTTACCCATGAAATAATATTTTCAATTGTCAAAAGTTGTAAAATATTAAAGAGCCCATATAAAAAACCACCCGTTAACCACTTATGTTCTGACATAATTCTTAGAACCTCTGTTGTTTTCTCCTGTTTAGTTATTCTACCATTCGTTTTTCTGGCTTCAGATAATATATTTTCAAGCTGGATTCCACGAACCTCACTTTCAGCATCACCTTTGGCACGTAATATCTTAAAATTTGATTCAATTTCTGAGAAATTTATGCTAATATCAGCCGCCATTGTTACTAATTGAGCCTGAATTCCGGCGTGCTCCAGTTCGTCTCTGGTTTTATCTTTCATAAACTTCTAATTTAGCTTTTGCCAAAGCCAATTCCTTACCAAGATAGTCTATTGTTCTGGTATCTCTTTCCCTTTTATTAGTTATATGTTTAAATTTTTCAAACACTTCAAAAGTTATCTCGGTCGTCAATTCCTCAACTCTTTTATTAGGTGGCTTAATCGGTGTATCTGGCATAATGTTTTTATTATTTTGATTCTAAAACAGATAATCTTTTTTCTAAATCTTGAATTTTTGATATTGCAGCCGCTAGTATAGCATTTGAATCTAGTCCCATTAATCCCTTCTCTTTTTGATTTGTGGCAAATCTCTCATCAATCTCATTCACATCTTCAGCAACAAATCCTATAAACTTTTTTCCTGTTGATTTTTCTGTAAATGTAGCCGGTTTGAGTTTTAATACTAGTTCATGGTCTACATTATATTTTATTTCTTTTTTAATTTCTTTTGAGGATGTTGATCTAAAAAAACGACCGTTTGTATCTACATATACATTGGCAGCAGAACCTGTAGTATTACCATAAGTCGGTAATGATACCATTTCGCCAGATGTCTCAATTATAAAAGCATCAACCGAGAAAGCACTCCCAACCCTTAAAACCGGGTTTGGTGTTGTTGATGTTCTTTCCGAGTATAACTCCGCAATGTGTGATCCACCAAAACCTGTACCTTTAGCTATGACCGTAAAAATATTATCGCCCGCAGATTCAATACTTACTTGGTGTGTAGGTGTTGCAGTACCAAAACCCTGGTCTGATGTAAAGTTGTTTGTCTCTGTTGTGTTTGCCGCTAAATCAAAATTATCATTAATTTTGCCTAGGTAATCCCTTTGTTTATCCCCTGTATTATCGTTAGGGCTTGTTCCTCTAAATATTGAACTAAATAATGTCATAATAAATATTTTAAATTGTATATCTTGTTTGATCTGCGGTAACAATATCATTATCTGCTGTTAATATTGTCAAATCTGCGGTTATAAATATATCCATTTCTTTAACCTTGAATGACTCTGTCTCAAAAACATTATAACCATTCTTAAATTCTAAATAATAAATAGTGTTTTCCAATAACCCCTCAATTGTTTTGGTGTTATCTATTACGTATTGATTTATTCCTGAATCAAATATTATTAAATTAGTTGGCAAGACTACACGTTCTAATTCCCTAAATGGAAATACTCTATCTATCCTAACTGCTGTTATTTCTGTAGGTGCTGCCGTGCTTCCGCTTTCATAAGCCTTGTGTATAGGTAATAATTTGAAAGTGGTTGAATTTTGTAAACCGAATAATAAGTCGCCGACACCTTGCTTTTTAAATGCCTGAACCTGTCCGTCTATGTATGTTGCTAAACTCATTTTATAATGGATAAGTTGGTACTGGTGTTGTTGTTATATCACTTATATCTACCTCCCATAAATCATTACCTAATTTATTAGTATTTACTATTCCTCTGTAAAGTATCGGAACAGCGTCAATAGTTGCAGTCCCCCTTTCATAATGTAACTTTAAACTATTTTTATCTACTGTATTTAAGAATAATTTAATATTTGTTACTTGTTTATCTATTGTCTTTGAATCAACCGGCAAACCATCCTCATTTGTAAATGTGTCTTTTTGCGTATCATCAACATTTGCTTCAGTTGGATAATCTGTGTAAAAAGTAAATGTTCCTGAGTCCGTTACTACTAATGTATGTGTAGAATCCGGAGCTAAATCAGCTGTGAAACTTGACGTGTTAGAGTAATATGCAGAAACAACAACCTTAAATAATCCGCTTATCATTTCTTCAATTTCAAGCGGTAACTGTTCCACAAATGCTGTTACACCATCAAACGTCCACTGTTCAACCGCAGTTGTTCCCCATACAGTTCTTAAAGAATCCAGTTCTGATTCAGTGAAGTAGTATAACATTTTATACCCGCTTTTTTTAGACGATCTTAAAACTCTAGTGCCTGCACTTCCTGTCGCTAATGGGACTGTTACTTCGTCTACTTCGCTTTTTATGTTGAACCTATCAAACTTAGATTCATATGTCGTTATCACAATACCATTATCCCTTTCAATTGTGCGAACAGGAGCCATTGCAGTAGTGGAATTTATTGTTTCTCTTACCGTAATACAGCTAGCAATAACTTGGTAATTGTCTTCGCCTAATTGGCTTATTTCAAGGGGTAATTTTCTTATAATATCTGTACCGTCAATTGTAAAAACATTCTGATTCCAATCGTTTTTAAATAATTCCTTTTCTGAATCACTTAAATATAAAAGAACCTTAAACCCTACATTGTTAGTTTCTTGAAGTAGTTTTTCACCACCCTCACCCCACGGTACCCGAATTTCTTCTAATTCACCATCAAAAGATATTTTTTCATATTTAGAATTATAAGTTGATGATCCTATTAATGTAACCAGATCACTTAACCCGTCAAATTTATTTATTATCGTTTTATTTGTCCGGTATCTTAGTACTAATTTCCAATTGGTTGTAATCGAAACTCTTTCAGGTTCAGTAAAACTCAACCATTCAGAAATTTGCATATCAACTGTGTGATTCAGCCCATTGTCAATATCCTCAATAAAAATAAAATCACAGCTTTGCATAGTTGCAAGTTTCTGCAATTCGCTTTCCTTTCCTATAAATTCCAATTCCCAAACATCCCATCGAATATGTTGTACATCACCTTTTACACCATTCCATACATGCGTGCTTATTTCAGGTGGTATATAGGAAGGTTGCACCCTTTCATCCTTATAAAATCCTGAAAGGTTGGACTGATCGACAATTAACCCATCTACCTGTGTCCAATCTTGACTATCCCGAAATTTTATGCTTGTATTTGCCATTTATTTCACAAATATAATTAATTTATGCTATACATTATAATTTCAAAGTCGTTACCTTGTAAAATTAATTCCTTTCCTTTAATTTGATATTTACATACATCCCTAAAATATACATAATTATATTCATTTATGCAATAAACTTTAGTCCCTTTTAAATTAATTTCAATCTGATTGCCTATTATTGAATAATTACCATTTAAAGAATTGCATTCTGTTTGGCCTGTCAGTATTCCATTATTAAAAACCAATTCTATACCGTCAGAATAATAAACACCATCTAAGTAAGGTTTAATCTCTACAGGATCGCAGCTACAAATAGCACCTGTAATAATAACTAATACTATTACAATCCATCCTGTAACCCTGGCTTTTATCTTGTTTTTCATAAGTGTATTTCTAATTTTAAAACATCACTATTCAAATCTTGACTTATGTTTTGAGTAATTCCACTTCCAGCGCTTGTTGTTATTGCTTTGTCCATATCGTAATCAGTCACTAAATCTTCATGATAGTTGATAATAGGTATTTTTAACAATGGTCGTGGTTCGGTGTCAAATAATGAAAGAACACTAATTTTTAAACGTGTTGCTAAATCCGGTTCTACACCATAACGCCATTTATTTAAATGTCCGTATAATTGGCCTGATGATAACCTAACATTCCAATCAGGATTAATACCATAAACGACTCTCGGTGTGCTTGAATCATTAGTAACCTCAATTAAACAATGATCATTATTATCTGGTGTAAAATTACCTGACATTAAGGATAAAACATTTGTCAGTACCGGAAAGTCATGTATTTTCGTTACTCTTCTACTTAAAGTATTGTTTGATGATCTATAATAGATTTGAACTTTACCAAATGGGAAAGCCCCCCCTCCTGTATCGTGCCAATCACCTTTTGAGTCTTTTGCCTGGAATATCTCAATATCTGGAATATCAGTTTCAATATATTCTAATCGTTGTAATTGTGCGGTTTGAGTGCTTAAATCCAACGTTCCAGACGTGGTTAATTCAGTAGTATGTTTAAATTTTAAGGCAGTACCATCTAAATACCAGTGTAAATCAAAGCATTTAGCCATTATTTCAAGTAAAAATTTACATGTTATTGAAGATTCTTTTGCATCCAAATTAGCAACGTCTGAAGCTTCAGCAAGCATATATTTTGTGTAATCAAAAAATGCATATTGTGAAGGAGGTTCATCTGCTGATTGTCCTGTGTAAGTTACTGCTGTAGCCTCTGTAAAAGTTAAAGAGCTATTTGCCAAAGGTATTAAGGCATCCAATAAGTCAGGGAATCTATAAGCAGCAGTTGCAACTGGATTAATTATGCTTTGTGTTGAACCTACCCCGGGAGGCAACTTAACCCATTTTGCCCGATAATCAGTACCACCTATTAACATCCTAATTTCTACAAAATCAAAAGCCCCTATGTCATAATCGTAAGACATTGTTTCAAAGTTATGACCACCTGCATCTGTTGATCTAAATAAAAAATAAGCCCACCTAGGGTCTAAGGCTGCTGTAAGTAATGGGAACCCATTTATATCATAGGCTAATATATAATTAGCGGCTGATAATCCGGTTCCTGCAACTTTAGCGGCATCTATTGTCGTGCTTACTACGCTTGGTGTTACAATACCGTAATCAGTTAAACTAAATGTCCTATAACCATATTTTATATCATAATTAGAAAGGAAATTATCATATTCATCATCATTTGTAAAATCTGTCAAAGTTATAGTTGATCTGTTTTCATCCCAGGGCACTAATAAAAAGGCAACACCTTCAAAAATTGTATTCCATCCTGCATTATCTTGCTCCACCCTAATAGGTACATAATTATTACCAGCATCTTTGAAGTTTATTAAAGTTGTGTATTCTGATCCTGTAAAAGTAACACTACCCTCAAGACGCACTCTTACAGCAGCTAAAGTAATTTTTTCTTTATGCCAAGTGACTTGATTATCAAAAGCCGTAAAGACTACGAATCCACCACCAGTATCAAAACTAAATCTAATATTTGCCATTATGCAGTAAAATTATTTTTTGTTCCGTCTGCTCTTGTTAAATAGGTAACACCTTTTTCAGTATAAGAATAACCACCATTTAAAAGGGCTGTCAACATTTGATTATTTGTATCGTTCATATTCATTAATAATCCTGCTATCATTATGTTATTATCTTGCTTATTCATTAAGCCAGGCAACTCACTATTAGGTATCCCGTGCAACATTTGATTTATTTCAGCAGGAACGACTCTTTCGCCAGGTGTTAACATTGCAGGAACTGTATCTTTATTTCCTGTGCCGGGTACATACTCAGTCCCTTCATTGAAATTGCTTACTGCTGATTTTGCAGCACCTAAAGCGGTATTTATTGCTAAAGATAATATTGCAAAAGTACCTAAACCAATAGCACCTTTAGTACCTACTTCTCTAGCTAATAACGCAGCTAAATAAATATTTACTTGCCTTTGAATAAGGTCTAATGTTGTTTTTAATAATAATTTACCAAATTCTTTAAATGTTAATTGACCCTCTGCCATCAATCTACCGAGTTCTGCGCCAGCTGTTTGAGCTACGTCTGTGATAATTGCGGCCTGCTGTAAGAATTTGTCATTTGCTTCTGCTGCTGCTTGTGCCTGCTCTTCTTGATTAGCCACAAATGATGCTGTAATTTCATTTTGATCAGATATTAGTTTATTCTTTCTTTCTTCCTCTGTTTCCTGTTTTAATTTAGTCGTTTCAATTTCAGCTATTAAATCTTTTTCTCTCTCCTCTGCTATCTTTAAATATAATTCTGACTGCTCTCTTAATAAAGAATTTGTATTAACTAACTGTTCAGATTTTTGAGCTTCTACTCTTTCAGTTATTTCTAATAATTTTATTTCTGCAAATCCTATTTCATTAATTGATTCTACACTTTCCCCGTTTACAGTTTGCCTATCTTTAGCAATTTGCAAAACCCTTGCAGCCTGTACAAGTTCGGCCTGTGTTTGTTGTGCTAATATCCTACCTAATTCTTTATTTGCTTCTATTCTCTGCTCAATAGATAAGCTTTCATCATCTCTTATTTGCCTCTGTCGTTCTGCTAATGTTTGAAATCTTAATTGTAGTTTTTGTAAATTAATATCTGCATTAGCTAAATCCCTTTCAGCTTGGGCTAATCTATCGGCTGCATCAGCAGATTTATCAAAACTATCTATAACTTTTTTAGATGTTTCTTCAGAAATAATACCCCACTTTTCAAGCTTTTCAATAACAAATACAGCAGCCTTACCCATTGATTCAAAAGCTATCAAAACTTGATCAAGTATAAACTCTACTACTGGGATTAAGGCATCCAAGACAACACCTAAGGCAGCAGATAATTTACCCGTTATCTTTGTAAGCTTTTCTTGTGAAGATAAAGAACGACTAAAAGCTCCCTGCAATAATTTAAAAGCTGCAACAATTACGGCAAGCACTGCACCTATGGGTGTAGCAATAAACTTTAATGCCGCTATAGTCATTTGTTTAAACCCTGCAACCATGCCAGCCATGCCAGGTAAGGCTTCTTTTATACTTTCTGAATATCCACCAATTCCAATTTTTTGTTTTGTTAATGAATCGGTGTTTTCCTTTATTGCTTTATTGTTTTCATCTAATTGGTCATTTAATTTTTTTAGTTTTTTGCGACCTTCTTCGGTTTCTAAGTTTAATTTGTTTCTTTCTTCAGTTAATTTTTTGTTAGCTTTACGTAAGTTATTTATACTCTTGGTATTTTTAACATACCCCTTTTCAATTTCACTTAATTCTTTTACTATATCTTTATTTAATTTTGTTTGATCCCTTTTTGCTTGTTTTAATTTCTCTAATTCAAGAGCTTCAGAAGTTTGTGAATTTATTAAATCTTGTTCTGCTTTTTCTAATTGCTTTAGAATTTTTATTTCATTTTTTTGAGCGCCCGTTAGCTCTTGGGTACTTTTTTTTAACTTATCCGTACCTTCTGCAAGTTTTTTCGCCTCAGTGCCATCATTGGATTTTTTAACAGTCTGCAAAGACTCTGAAAGTTTCTTATTAGATGCCGTCAATGCATCAATCTCATCACGTACCTTTTTTAAGTCTTTCGTAATTTGATTAACTTCTACGACGTCTTTACTCTTAATTATAGCCATTACTTCTTAGCTTTATTATGTTTTATAGCATTCTGATAACTTGAAAACGCTTTTGCTGTTGTTATTTTATGAACATCAATTGCACCAGGTGCTAAATTATATGTCCTTTCAATGTAATCTGTAAAATCATCTAAATTAAATTCTTTTCTTTTTTCCTTTTTAATCTCTGCTTTTAACGTGTTGTATTCGTTAAGCCAGCGCTTATTATGTGTTCTTACATATTTACTTTCATAATCTGCTAAATCTGCTAATTGCCTCAAATGTTTATTATCAAGGCTTTTAAATTGAAAGTTCATTTCTTGAAAAATTCGAGCAAATGCACCTTTGGGCACTCTTTTATATTTTTGATTAACATATAAATACTCAAGCTTACCTTTCATTATTTCAGCAAAATTGAAAAGTGGTAAGTAATCAATATGAGTATAATATTTCCTATGTTTTAAAACATAATACGTAAAGCATAACTCAAAAATATTTTTCCAAAATATCTTGGTGAAGATCAATTTTATAAATGCAATTATTTTCATATTCCTAATTGTTGCTTTATTCTTTTTTCTAATTTAGGGAATACTAATTGATTCACTAAATAATCTAAATTGTCTGGTGTTAATCCTGTAAAATCAAACTTGGATTCAAAGTTTTCTCGTATATCATCACCATATAAATTAAAATTAGCATCAATCATCCATCCATTTTTAACCGGAATAACTTTAAATGTTTTCCAGAATGCACCAGTAAAATTCAAATCTACATTATCAACTTGTAACCCTTTTGCTGAACGTTCATTAATTGATTGAAAACCATAAACGTTACCTTCCCCTTGTTCTGTTGCTGATATAGTTTTAATTCTTTGATCTAAAGCGTCAACGCCCTCGCTTAATTGTTCCACTTGGTTTAATTCAATTATTTCATCATTCAATCCTAGCATGATATCATTTATCATATCAGGTATTGAAAAATCAAACAACTTTTTATAATCAGCAAAACTTTCCATTTGTTTTTAAAAAAGGCCGCTAAATAATTTAAATAACGGCCTTAGTTTTTACTTATCCTTTTTGGATTTGTTTTCTTTTTTAGGCTTTTCGACCTTGCCCTTATAGGCTTTTATCTCTTCACGTTTTTCAACTTTTGAAGGATTATTGTAAGTGCGATCTTTTACGGTTTTTTGCCTTACAATTTTTGGATTATAAGTACGTCCCATAATTAAGCTATTACAAATTCTTCTTTAATTAAATCACTTCTTAATCCTGCGAATCCTTGAGTCATTAACGCTGTACCAACCGGAGCCATACCTATGTAATAAGTTTCTGCGGGTATTGTTGCAACTGCTGCATATTCACCCGGCACGGTTAAGCTTTCAGTTAATGAAGTCAAAGCAACTAATGAACCATCAGATACCTTCTCTATCACGACATCCTCTTTTGATGCACCCGTAAACGGCACATCATCATACCCCTGAAGTACAATAGTAAATCCTCCTGTAGTTGCACTTGAAACATCACTTAATATGGCTTTAGGGTCTTTTAAATCTCTAATATTCCAAGTTCCCGGTGTTCCTGACTTTAAAGGCTCAAGAAAAGAGGGTCTTGAGTTGTCTTCTGTTGGATCATCATAAGTCCAAACTATAGGTATTACATTAATTAAATCAACTAATGTCTCACCTTCTACTCTAAAATTTTGCAAAGTTTGAGGTTGAAATTTTGTACCATCTGCAGAAGTACCGACTATAAACCCATTTGATGTGAAGATATAAATATCCCAATCAATACCATTAAGGTTGTTTAATTGAGATTTAACAAAAGGTGTTGCAGTAACAAAGTACTTAACTGTTGTTTTACCTGCAACTGCAAAACGCACATTCCCTGTACTGGATGTAGCGTACTGATCATCTTCCTTTGTCGGCTCTACATTGTACTCAAATGGCAATACACGCCACCTTATACCATCTGTACTATTAATATTAGTTAACCAATTTGCCTCAACCAGTGCTAGTGCATCAGTAGCAAATTCCTCACCTTTAGGGACTAAAACCGCCCCTATTGGGTAACCTAAATCCTGAGGAGCTGATTGTTTGCCTAATAAGGCGGTAACATTCTCCGAGCTTGCTATTAGTCCCATTTTATAATTACTTTAAATTAATACTTGCTTTAAAATTCTATGTTAAATTGTTTTTGTTTTTTCTTGTATCTATGTATTGAAATTCTCTTGAAAATATAAGCTGTTATTATCCCTGAACCTATCATATAACCCGTGCCAGATAAAGAAATTTCACCACCACCCATATAATTAACACCTCCGGCTATTATAGATGAAAAACAAACAGCCATTGCAGCACCACGATATTTATATTTAAAAGTTTCTATATCTTTTTCATAATTATTCCCAATCCTTAAGTAAGTGAAACCTCCTACAACAAAACCAGCTATACTATACATAGTATTATTTTGATTTAAAGTCCAATCTTCACTTAATTGAAGCGTTCTTTTTACTTGAGAATTCAAGCACAAAGGAATAAAGAATAATATTATAATTAATTTTTTCATATAGAATATTTTGTTGCTAAATAATCTTTAATGTCTTGTTTATTCTGTGATGTATCTGCTATTTTTCTTAAAATTATTTCTTTCACCTGTATATTAGCAAAAGCAAATTCGCCACCAACTAAAAATCCACCCATATCCAAGCTACCAAAATCACCCGTCAGCTCTGGGGTATTATTTACCTGTAAAGAAGAGCTTGCTCCATTAAATAAGACTGTTACTATACCAAACGAACCAACAGCAAGGTTGAGGTTATTCGTAGAACTAGCGCCACCATAAACCATAATCCCTGGGGATGCTCCTAATTGCCTGAGTAAACCAGTAAAATTTGAGTTTCCGTCAAATATTCTATCCTGGTCATTGTGTGTAATTTGCTTGAAAACGATATATATTTGTTCAGGTTGAGCAAAAGTAAAAGGATCTGTTTTCATAAAATCATCAATACCATCAAATAAAACACCATCGTTAAGAGTCCATGTTGGTTGCTTGTCTGGGTCTGCTTGCAGTAATGACCCAGGAATAATACCATTAATTCCCGTCTTATTATCCCATTCGCTTACAAGATCACCTATATCCTTAGTTACATTTTCTAAATAATCAAACCATTTAACTGTATTACCATCTTTAAGGATTGCAGGTATTTTAAAAATATCAACCTTATTTCCATCCGCATCAACAAATGCAATTTTTTGAGTAGTATTACCGTCTGTTAATTCCTTAAAATCATATTTAGAACCTGTGATCTTAGCAACCTGATCTTCATCGGCCTCATATAATGCCTGAACTATTTTACCGTTTGATAATGTTATAAACTTAAACATATTTTTATATCATTTGATTCCCGTCTGCGTTTACTACTGCAATGGCTTGTACTTTTTTTCCGTTTGTTAATTCTATAAAATGATATTTTCCTGTTGATTCTGGTAATGTTGGCACTATTGGTGTTCCTGTTATACTAATTTGCACACCGTCTTCATCAACCATTGCAATTGCCTGTACTAATTTACCGTTTGTTAATTTAACAAAATGATACCCTCCAGAATTAACTATAGGTACCTCTATTATATCGCCCGTTAATTGAGTAATTTGGTTACCGTCCCCGTCTACTAATGCAATTGCCTGTACTAGCTTCCCGTTATCTAACTGTATGAATTCGAAGGCCATAATTAATTATATTGTTTTTTAAAATTCAAACTATAATCTACTTCTATTGCATCAGATGAAACCGAAGTGAAAACACCTTTTTCATTATTCCCATAATAAGCAAAGTTTTTTGGGTCATAATCAATAGGTTTTCCATGTCCGAAAAACTCTAACATGTAACAAAAATTAGAACTTTGCAGCCATAAATTAAACAAGTCTAAAAGCGGCTGTATTACTGGTGAAAAATTTTCATCAATCCTTTTTTGTGTTCGATCTGTTTTATTCGCTTTATGTGCAAAAACTAATACTAAATCAATTGTAAAATCTAAATATTCTTGAAATTTATCTGGTTTATCTGTTGGTGTTATTAACCAAATCAAGGGGAACCTATCTAAATTTGATGCGTTTTGACTCAATATTTTATTTATTTCTCTTCTTGTGCCAGGTTTATAATTAGCTGCAACATTCCATTCTGTTGAGGTTAGCCCTTCGGCCACTATATCAAAACTTTTACCACCTGGCAAGTTTACAATATTTGAAACTGGGTAATTAATATCGTTAATAGTAATTATCATTCCCTCTTGCAAAATCATTACCTTACCAAGATTATCGAAAATAGTTACTGAATTGGTATTAATTGTGCTCACACCATCCACTTCATCAATAGAACTGATTGAAAACGGCACTTTCATTTGTGTAATGATGTCGTTTAATTCGTTTGTTATTTGGAGTGATTTTTTCATAGCTTTATTTTTCATATATTAAATATAAAACAACTAAAAATATTATAGATACCCCCATCAATATTAAACCTTCCATAATTCATATATTAAATATGTTCCTTTTTTCAATTAATGTTGGTAAATAATTTTCGTAAGTATCCGTAGTGTAATCATTAGCCCGGTTAATAAAATCATTCATTACTGCAATCCTGTTTACCATATCATTTTGAGCATACCTTTGTTTATATCTTGGGCTTATCCCGTCTGCATTATCTGTTAATGGCACCTTTACGCCTCCGTCTGTGGCCTCTGTTTGTAAATCTGAAACAATAGCATTAAAAACATGATCGGTAATTATTAAAAATATCCCATCATACTTTTGAAGATTGCCTGAACTATCAGTATATTCTACACCATCTCTTAAATCAATCCATTCTTGGTCTGGTGTGCCTGCTAATGCCGTGACAAATTCAATATAAAGTGCATAGCCTAATATTTTACGCAAGATAATCGGCTCTTCTTTATTAATATAACTCTGAATAGTAATATTATCAACTGGTAATTTTAATTGATCTGTAAAATATGTATTGTCTATTATTGTTGCCATGATTATTATTCTACTGTGTGACCTTCTGCAATTGCTGAAAAATTAATTAAACTTTCTAAATTATCTTGAATTATTAATTGTATGTCTTCACCCGGGGCTAAGCGGACGGTTACACCTATCTTGCTTTGTCCGCCAAAAGTTAAACGACCAGTAAAGCCGTCAATGCCCTCGTTAGGTTTTGACTTAGCGTAAGGCTTCCAATCGTACATGATATTATCAAACCCCTGATTACTTTTGACATTAAATATATTACGATAAACACCATCTTTTTTTCTAAATACAATGCCTCTGGTCAAGCCACCTACTATATCACCAAACTTTGACAAATCTACTGCTGTATCTGTTGTGCATGAGAATAAAATCCTTGTGATATCAAAAGTACTGCCTATTGCTTGATCTGTATTTCTTAAGCCAAAGATAACAGGTGTTACGCTTCCATCTACATTCATATTCCTTGTACCACCAGTTACAAAAGTCCCTATAGGATATGCAAAATCTAAAGGGGTGTCAACTGTAATAGTTACCCCTGCAATGTTTAATATTTCAGCTAAGTAAAAACGGTTTGCAGCAATATTAAATAAAGATAAATATTGACCT
>Ga0255047_10001976_pt1 | contig 14034 bp, 18 predicted proteins | sample JV7_2_1_MG_FD_183640 | JGI IMG/M metagenome (GOLD analysis project Ga0255047, IMG submission 183640) | Seawater microbial communities from Jervis Inlet, British Columbia, Canada - JV7_2_1 | ecosystem: Environmental > Aquatic > Marine > Inlet | place: Canada: British Columbia | collected 2016-10-06
TAGCCAAACAGTAACATTCCCATAAGTGCAAGGTTGATTGAAGTCATCAGCAACTATTGGCAAATGAACGAACGAAACACATAATTCGTTTAGTCTAGTTTGCTTCGTGTTAAGACCTCTGTTAGATATAGCCCTACCCATCAATCGGGTTTCGCTATCTGAGCCGTTAATTGTTGCTGCTATTCCGCACATTGAAGTTATCCGTTATCAATTTCGGCTCAATGTACAAAGTATTATCCCACAATTCAAACGGGGTCATATTCACTTGGCTTTTTATGTCTACGGCTAACAGTCCTTTTCCCTTTAAGGAGAATGTTGTTTTAGGATGTATTGATGAGCGTAGTTTGTTCTGCATTGAGTTGTCAAGATACTTAGAATCTTTATCGTCCCACGGCATCCAATCCCATTCATCTAATAATGTCTTACTAATGACCCTACCAGCACCAGCCGTATGTCCTATTCTATTTCTATCCCGATACCCGCCCCAATATGCAGCCTTTCCGCTTTCAAGTTCGTAGAAATAAAAATCAGTAACGCCAATGTAATCATACCCTTTACGCATTAACGTCAAATACTCATCTATCAACTCTTTGGATAGTAGGTCATCAGAACCAACACAAATAACGTGTGTATACTTTAGTTCTTTAGCCTTTAGAGTAGTAGCGTTCATCTTAGCCGCTAACGGGTCGTTCTCAATCTCAATGTAATGAAATCCGTATTTCTCGGCTAGATTCCTTGACTTTTTACCCTCACTACCCGCGACAATAACTTCAATCCCTAACGTTTTAGTGTGCTTTGCGAATATCTCAAATACTTCGGGTCGTTTCCACATACCTGTAACAATAACTGGATTTACTTTCCCTTTGAAACTTTGAGTAGGTTTTAACTCTACATACTCAATAGCCCCGTTTCTGAACAGCCTTTCTAAGTATTTAGGCTTAAATACGTCTTCACTAATGACCGTTCCAACCTTGTAAGTAGTTCCGTTATGGTCGTAAATGGTTCTTAGTACTTTAATCATTAAACCTCAACCAACCTGTAGACAACTGTTAATTCAATGTCGCTATCCCCTGCTGTTGGGTTTCCTGTTGAAATAAACATTTCTAAATCAGCACCGCTAATCAATTGGTTATCTGTAATGCCTACTGGACTTGTTAAAGTAGCCGTTACAGAACGAGATATCGTGCCAAACAAAAATTGATTTGCAGTCCATCCAGCTTGTGATGCCGTTGTTCCAGTACATCTTACAACTAAATTGCCATTTGTAGCGTAAGGCGTTGTTCCGTAATCCATTTTTCCGTCCATCGCAATAACTCTTGGAGCGTAACCGCTTGGAACTGTTAATCCGAAAGTAACGGGATTTGAATTAGCCGTTAATATGTCTGCCGATGCTACCGTTAAAGAAGCTACCTTAATTCCCGCTCCAAACGCATCTCTTAACATTTCAAATGATGCTTGTTTGATCTCGCCATTTTCATTAGCTATTAAGAATGTAGTTGCATCCGTATAATCGGTGGGACTTGTAGCCGTTGGGTATTGTGTGAATCTTGCCATTATTTAAGGTGTTGTTATTGGTGAATCTGCTTGATCTGTTATTGTTTCTAGATTATTATCAAGTAGTATAGATCCGCCAACCTCACAGCCTACGGACGCACTACTCAATCTCTTATTCTCTATTAATTGTGTCTTTTTACTTACGTTGATTGTAACGCCTCCACTATCCTCACCCTCCGACCAACTGATTGACGGGTACTCGTCATCTTCAACAAAATACTCTTCATTGTCAATATAAAAATGGTCTGCCAATCCGAATAAACTAGCGAAGTCGTGCATCAATTCCTTACCGTCAAATCCTAGTTCCTGAGCCTTTCTTGAACGACCATAGTAAGTAGCCTTTGTGCCTATCGAATTATCATAAGACAATCGTTCCATAGGATAACTTGAACGGTTCAAACTAGCAGGTATTCTCATCAGTGGAGCAAATCCAGTGTTTGCAAAACCAAAGCCTAAAGCGTCTGAATCATTGCATATTGAAAGTGCTAATGTTTTGCAATCAAAAGCCTCTGATACTTGGATGGTGTTTGAGTATAATATACTAGAAGGAACTGTTTCCTCAATCTGCATATCTGTTACCGCAAATGTCTGAGTTCCTGAAGTTGAATTACCTATCATTATAAAGCTAGTGCCGCTGCTCGTAATCTGTTCCGTGTAAGTTCCGTCTGAAGTCCTTGTAGTTCCATTGGTAGCACCTAAACGAACGTTAAACTCTTCATTGCCACCCATACCCGATATAGTGTATTGAACGGTGTATGTGAGTTCGTCACAAATAACATGGTTCAATATCGCTTGCCCCGTACTTGAGCCGTTATACGTAGCCGTACCGCCCAATATAAGCCAACTTGAAGCTAAAGACCACGCATTTAACCCCGTAACAAAATCCAACGGTATAATACCTCTTTGTGAACACGGGCACGGGTCTATCACTGCTAACGAGTAGCACCCTTCGGGTATTGCCAACGTTTCCCAATCTATTGAGCAAGTGAAATAACCATCTTCAAAATTAAAGTATCCGTCAGATGTGTCTATTTGTGCTACGCCAGTATTATCAGAATCAAGTACAACTACGCTGAAGTTCGTATTGATTGTCATAACCTGAAGATTGGATAAACAAACACTTGATGAACCATTACAGGCTATTGCCCACGAAACGCAACTGTCAGCCTCGTACCAATACTCATAAGAACCGCTTTCAAATATGTTAAAGATTGTGTTACCATGCTGTATTAGACACGAGCCTTGACCTATCGTTAAATCAAAGGTCATTCTTAATAGCGTTCCATCTGTTGCTGGCGAAAGCTGTGATAGCACTCCATAACTACCTATTGTATGACACGCTTGCCCACCTGAAATACTCCAGCTTAACCCGACAGTCCAATCGGCACTACTACTGAAGTCTCCATTTGATATTACATTCACATCGCCCCCGCATGGAGATAATCTCATTTGAAATTGAGTAATATCACCGTATTCAGCTAGAATATTCATTCCGCTATCTTCTAACCAACAGTCAGCAGATTGGTCAAATATTATCGGTTGGTTTGGTAGTATCTCAGCCATTACTAATTATTTCTATTTGTGCAGAACCCTTAACAAAGTTGTACTCAATTGAATTTATATAACCCGTTCTGTCTATTCCATCAGATGTTATTCGGATTCTTTGAGTAGTGTCTGAATATAGGTCTCTAAAATCATCAAACGGTATAGGATATTCAAATGATGTTATTGCCAATTGTCTCTTTTGTCCCGTATTGACTTGTGCTAAAGGAACACTCGCACGAGACTGACAACATTCAAACCGTTGTAAATCAGGAGAAGAACCACCTATTACTATTTCAGCTTGCGTTACGGCTGGGTTTAGGTCTTGATTATAGTCTACCGTGAATATCGCATAATCACCCGAATCCATACTGATATAAGGCGTAGTCCACTCTTCATATAGTGGAGATGAAAGCCTAGTAGCGTGAACTCTTGCGTCACTTGAATATTTCGTTATCAGAGTGCCAGCCGAATCATAATGCTCTACGTTTAATGTCAATGAAACCAATACACCCGAAGGACTTGATGGAAAGTCATCAATTGCAGTGCCTAAACAGAATTGATACGCACCATCATCAACAGGCGTATATCTATCAGTTACTAGGTCAAATCTGCCTTGTGGGTCAAATACAATTACGTTTAAAGGTAGTTGGTAGTTGGTGAATGATGGGCTTTGTACTGGCAAAAGAATACCGCTAGAAACATTACCGGTAGCTTCAAATAGATTGTACCCGTTGTAAAGACCGAACAGACCTATACTACCCGATAAATAGTCTTGGTATCTTGCTAAAATGTATTTATTCGTGTATTGCTCATTGTACCAATTCTCACCATTACTTAACGGGTCTGATTTGGCTAATAAGTTAGCAGAAGCCGCATCCCTTATTATCAGAAATGTCTTTTCGTCATATGTGTCTTGGTCAAATTCAACAACCTCCTGAATCTTATTAGTGTCAACTATGAACGGGTCATCAATTGACAGGTCTAATTCTGTACCTGAGTTACACTCACCAGTAAGCGTATAATATTCTGTTTCAAAGCCAAAATATGAAATGTCATTAGTTGCAGAACAAGTTGTTAAACAATCTATTTTCTCTACAATATCAGAGCCTACCTTTATAGAAGTGTATAGAATGTTGTTATCAAAACTAAGTTCTGTTTCGTTTACATTTTCAAGTAATACAGTATCGGTATTGCTTCTAAAGAAGTCTATTCCCTCAATCCTTACAACTGGGTTTCCATTAGAATCAGTTTGAAAACCCATCCCAACATTACGAACCTTTCGCATGATATCGAATAGTTCTTGAAATGAAAACTTAGGTGCAGAAACTGATTGCCCTGCATTTCTAAGGTCAACGCCCGATGCAATCCAATCATCTTTTCCGTCACTACTTCCATTAGGGTCAAAAAAATCACTCCTAAATGATACAGTATTATCAGTCATCCATCCAATCATAAACGCAAATGCGTCATGTACGGCATATCCCCTACATGAATCAGCTAAATAAGAGCCATTTGAAGACGTGAAAGCAAAAACAAAAGATTCACTAGCGGTTATAGCCTCACCATTTTTTGTTAAAGATGAATTTAAGGCAACTTTTGCTGTTTTATTGTTTTCTATACGCGCCCCAAATGAATCGTCCAATATCTTAACCGATACCGTTCTCTTTCTTTCGTTAAACGTGCATTTCGCTATATTTATCTGACCCTTAAATATTCTTACAAAAGTGTTTCTTGGTCTACCTTCTATAATCACTTCCAATAGGTCGCATAGACCACCATCTAAATACGTCTGATAAAGTAGGTTGTATACATCTCCAGTCCACACATAATCTACATCATGTGAAATGCTGGTGATCTGATTAACAGCATCAAACTCTATTGACGCACTTACCTCATCCCAGTTAACAGGATTTTCATACAAAGTTCCGTTAATGAAAAATCTTAATTCCATCTACTTCCCTTTGACTTTAAAGATTCAATCTTCTTACCTAGATAAACGAATCCTTCTTTTTCAGACATTCTATTTCTATCGAAAGCCCTCAATAGATTTCTATCGTTGAACTGATTTTGAAGCATATAAGAAGCACCCATATTCTCCATGCCACCCGATAACACTTGCTCAATGGCTGGGGTTATGATGTTTTCCATTTTGTAACGCTCCCAGTTGCCCGTATTAATAGCCTCTAATATAGCCGCGTTAGGCTTTGCATACTTTCCTTTAGTAATGTACTCGTTACCTTCAGCCTCTATCTTAACACCGCCCTGACTGTGAGGTTTTCCGTGAATCAAACCTTTTGAATCAACCCACCCACCTTCTGCAAACTTTGGTAATGGTTGTGATGCAATAGCAGCAATTTGAGCAGCACCCAAAGCACCAGCAACGGCAGCTAAAGCATAACTAGCAGGCGGAGGTGTGTTTGCCAACGCTTGCATTACGGCTTGAGCCGTACTTATGACAGCTTGGAATATAGCCGCATCTTTTGCTGAAGCCGCCTGTTTGCGTCTTATTTCTCTTTCCTTTACTTCGAACTCTTCTCTGGTTATTAATCCCTGATCTAACTGCTCATTCAGTAGTTGTTGTTCTTTCGTAAAAGCGTTCTGCTGTATTTGACTTATGGAAGAGACTAAATTGGATAACGTACTTAATGACTGTTCTGTTATTTCTAATGCTGTCTGTAATTCCTGTTGCCTCTGTGCCTCGTTATACTCTTGAAGCATATCGTTACGCTTCTTCATTGCTTTCTCAATCTCACCGTTTCGATATTTATAATCAGCGATTATGTCATCGGTAGCCTGTTGTTGTGCCTCAATTTCTGTTATGTGGAATGACGGTATCTCTTCGTATGTAGCACCTCCAACTTCACGAAGTCTACCTAATAAAATCAACCTTTCACGAATCGCGTCATTTATTTCACGCTCTAATCTTCTTACTTCAGCCCTTGTTATATTCGCGTCTTTTTGGTCTTCTTGTAACTTGGATATCAACTCATTGTAATAGAATAAATTTTTAATGGTCTCTTTTACAACCTCATCGTCATCAATATCCTTTTGTAGTCCTAATATTTTAATTAGAGCCGATATTTGAGAGTTTAAAACTCCCTCTTTAATTACGTTAGCTTTTATTTCTTCTTTAGCCTCTTTTATTCTCTCTTTGGCAGCCTCTCTTTGAAAAACATCAAAACCAACAGCATTCTCAAGTGCTTTTTCTGCAAACAACAATTTTAAATTCTCTGATTTCCTAGTCTCTGTTGATGTTATCTTTGCAAGTTCAGTTTCTAATTCTTTGAGAATGTTTATTCTGTTCTCTTTTAGTTTCTGAATAGCAGCATCCTTGTCATTTACTTGTTCTAATGCCTTTATTTCACTTTCCCTATCTTTTTTTATTTCAGTTGCCGCATTTCTAACCGCAGTGGCATACTCCATAGTTAGCTCTATTTGCTTTCTAAATGGCGTATCTGATTCGATTATACCTTGTTTTTCACCTAACTTAACTAATTTATTGGCTACATCGTTAATTGCTTTTCCAGCCTTTACTTGCATATTCTCAAAAGCAACCCCGATTTGAGCAATCTGATCAGCAGATGTGTCGGCTTGTTCGCCCATCTTTTCTAGTTCTTCACTAGCAATGTCACCTACTATTTTGGCTATATCTGCAACACTTGTAGCCTCAACACCAACACCCTTTAGCCTTGTGCGTAATTCAACTGCGCTAATACCTAAGTTATCAAGTATCAATGGTGATTTTCGACCAATACCCAAAACAATAGAGTTCACCAAATAATCAACATCCTCACCCGTTTCACGCGCCCTAGCACTTGCGAACTTTAAAAGCCCAGCCAACTGTTCTAATGGTAATTTAAAGTTTGACGCCTGAACAGCCCTTTGCATCAACTGTAAATCGGTAACCGTACCGCGTGTAGCTGTTCTTAGGTCATTCAACAACCCTTTTGAGCTAATACGTCTAAAAGCACGTTCAACGCCTTCTGTCTTTGCTGCTAATTGAACAGCCTCCTTTCCAAATGATACTAATTGTTGTGTACTAAAAGCTAACCCGATAGCCGCGCCAACTTTTGAAAAAGACGATGCAAGGGAACTGGACATATCCTTAAATCCAGCTTGCGTCTTCTTACGCTCATCATCAATCTTGTCAACCTTATTGGCTAACTTGTCGAGATTCTTTAAAGCGGCATCTACCTTTACAGTGTACTCAGCAACGATTTTATCAGTAGCCATTCCATTGAATAGAATGATGTAGGGTTATTTAGCCGCCCTTTTATCGCGCTCGTTTCGTGCTTTCTCAACACGTTCTACAAAGATAAGCAATTCAAATAGAAATTCTTTAGCAGTTAAGCCCATCAACTCAACATATTGAGCATGGCTTTCAGACATTACATTTCGTACGAACTTATTGAACGTATAGGCGTTCGTGCTTACGCCTTTTCTGAGTTCATCGAAAGAAGTATATCCCTTTCGTTCTTTGCCGCCTTTACCGCTTCTTGAAATCCTTTTAAGATAACTATCCATGATTCGCTGGAAATCTTGAACCGCTTTGATAGGTCTTTCACAACGGTCAACTGAAAAAAAAAGCTATCACCTCTTTCTATTGCAGCTTTCAAATAGTCACACTTCTCTTGGTGTATCTGTGGGTTATTGTCCTTTGGGTTCTCGTCTTCACGCACCAAATCAGTAGCTATCAAATTAATCAATACATCTACTGGAATAACCTCATCTTTTAGGCTTTTAAGACGCGTTAGAATCGCTCCTGCTTCAACAACCTTTCCATGTGCTAACGCTTTATTAATGTCCTCAACAGCCGCGTCAAACATCTCAGGAGACATTCTAGCGGTTAAGTATTCATAAGCCTGAAGATTGGCAGCCATCCGTTTCATCGGGTTACCTAACCCATCAGGAAACTCATACCACGCTTTACCATTGGCGTCAACAAAAGCCAATTGAAGTGAATCGAAATCTAAAGGCTTTGACCAACGCTTAGAAACGTATTCGTCAATAGTACTTTGAGATACTTTAGATAGAAGTTTAAATAGAATCCGCTTCATTTATCAATTTTGCCACATCTTCAACTGATAGTGGTGAGTGCCAACTTTTATCATCACCGATACAAACGTAACTACCTTCACCATTGATAACAGGCTCAATGTAGTTTATTATCATCGGGTTAATATACGCGTCATGAATCTGTTTCTCTTCAATATCTTCTTCAGGCTCAGGAACTCCCAATGAATCCCAATCAACGTGTGAATTTGTTTTGAAGTAGAATGTAAACGGTATCTTAATCAAGTGCATTTTTAACACCCTCTAGAATGTGAATAATCGCAGCCATTGCAAGTATTGAAGGTATCCAACCAACAACACCGCCACCGTAAATGAACGAATACCAAAAGTAAAAGATAGTACCCCAAATGCTAGGCATACAATAGACGCAAAATATAACGGGTTTTAGAGCGTTTCTCCACTTCTTGCCCTCCAACATATCCCAATAGACATTAAGGTCTTTAGACGTAAAAGAATATAGCAACAAATCAACGCTATGATGTAGCCCGATTATTGACAATGCAGAAAGTAGTATAACGGTCATTCTGTTGTTAAAATGCTCTCTGTAACGGTTAACGAATCAGAACCATCATAAACGCGCTGAAACTCAACGGTAACACAATCTACTGATGTAGTTGTATTAGGTAGGTAGAACGCATCTTTTACCATCATCTTACCCGTTTCTTCGTTTATCCAAACTTCATAAGAAGCACCTTCCATTTTTCCAGTAATATCAACGCTTACTTTTCCGTCTGTTGAAGTGGTTACTTCAGCGTTTCCAACTCTACCGTTAGCCGTGTTCATCCACCATACTTGAACGTCTACGCCTGAACCAGCAATCCAATCTCCAATATAAACTGAATCCGAACAGTAAACTATCGGAATCGTCTTAGTGCAAGGGCTACAAATACTCATGATACAAAGTTACGTAATAATCAAAGACTTTCTTACCTCACCCGTCTTAGGACTAACTATGTACCCAATCTTTTGAGCCTCTTTGATTAGGTTGTTTAGATTGGCGTCTATGCCTTTCTTAGCCTTTATCAAGGATCTAGCGTTAGCCGTTAGGTTAGCTTCTTGGTCTTTGGTCAATATCATTTGTGACGTATTAAGCGGCTCGTCCTAACTCCTTCGGTATTATTTGTAGGCTGCTGTTGTGGTTGTTGGTGTGGTTTAACCTTAGTTGTATCCGTAACCTTACGTATCTTCAACTTCTCAGCCTCTTGTAATAGAACATCAGTTGGCGAAAGGAACTCTCCATGCTTGTTCGGGTTAGGGATTCTTGAGCCTTCCTTTGTTGTGATAACCGGGGAATCACCATCTAATTGAATCTTGTAACTGTCATTCATAGCCGATACAAAACCGCGCTTCTCAAGTTCTGAAGCCGTATCACTTAGGTTAGAGTTAACCTTACCCCAAATGTCTTTGGTTGCCTCAGTCAGCTTAAAATTATGTTGGAACTGCTCAAACTCTTTATCCTTTTCAGTTAGCTTAGTTGCGAGGTCGTTCTTCATTGCATCAATGTCATTGAACTTACTTTCTAATTGAGAATACTTTGACTGCAATGCTTCAAATGCCTCAGTAGGCTTCTTTGAACTCGTTTCTAGTTCCTGAATCTTAGAGGTGTAAACCTCATCTTTCTTAGCTAATAGAACCCGCGCTAAGTCGCTAACTGGTAGCTTGGTTTCATCTTCGCTAAGTTCTAGACCTGATTCTTTAGCGGCTCGTTTTAATTCCGTTGCAAACTTTCTAGTCGTTTCACCAATAATAGGCGTCTTTATATCGTCTAGTTCAAGTGCTTGGTCTTTGCGTACAAATACCTCATCAAATGTCTTCTTGAATGTTTCAGGGGTTGCCTCTTCTCCAAGTTCAATTCCCGTGTACCCTAGTACGTCTTTTAATTCTATTGCCATGTTATTTTATTGTTTTTAATGCTAATTCTTTAAAGTATTCAATTGACTTCTTTCGCCCGTCATACTTAACTCCTTTTGAATCTAAGAACGCTTTAACGTCTTCTACGTTATCCATTCCCTGAATCTCCTCAATATCCATCAGGTCTGAGATCAATTCATCTGCTTGATTTGTCTCAGCTTCGGTTTCGTCTTCGGTGGCGTTATCAACGTGTATATCTTCGTTGGTTTCATTTAGTACTGTTTTTAGGTAGTTAAATCTAGCGATCAACAACTCTTTAACAGGTCTACCGTTGAATGTCTGACCTTGTATCTTGTTTGCTAAATCATTGTCCTGAACGATAAATGGACTGGCTTCAAAAGCCCATTGCCCTGCTTGAGACAATAACCAACTGACAAGGACTTTCTTTCTCTTACCAGTATCCTGAAATACTATTTCTACTTTTTGTATCATCAATTAATCATTTTGTCACGCATTATAGAACTATTCTTGTACTTGCAATTAAGCCCGTTATCCTTGAACATCCGTATCATGTAACGGTCATAGAACTCTTTAAAGTCTACCTTGACCATTGTTGCAGCACCTCTACCATTTCCGAACATAGAAAGAACGTAATACTTCTCTTTCATTTCCATTAACGGTAAATGTCTGTTAGGAAAGAAGATAGGCTCATAATCAAATGAAGCGTCAAACTCTCTACGGGATAACGCACCACCTATTACAAGTTCATCAGGCAAGCACTTACCCCACTTGATAAGTAACTTTGAACGGTCTGTGAATGTTGTTCTATTTAGCTTGATAGCATCATTGAACATCGCTGTGTTCCCTTTCGTTTTCTTAGCAAAGTGCCAAGATGATTGAACGGCTGGATACTTAGCATCTTTATCTAAGTTGAACTCCTCCCAAATGTTTTCGTTGGAAGCCCAAACAGAATAGTTTATGGTGTCTTCAATGCCACCTATGCCACGAACGTCCGTAAGGAACTCTTTACCGCTATTTTGCGCGTCTTGATACCAAGGCTTGATTGACTTTAAAACAATAGCGTCAACATCAAGAAACATATACTCTTTGAAGTGCTTTGTTGCAATCTTGTAAACGTTCAGCTTAACGTTGCCAGCGTCAAACAATCCTAACGGGTGCGTTGTCGCTTCGTCTATTTCTACCTTAGTATCAAATATTGTGGCTTCGCTTGGAGGTAACGCGCTCAATCCTTTGTCATGTATCAAAAGAATGTTAGCGTCTTTGTCGTAATGCTTTATAGAAAAAGCAAGGTTGTACGCTGCATAAAAGTAACCTCTTTTGCCAAATGCGGCTAAAACGATGTTCATGCCGCTAAATTAAAACTATTTTTTTAGTTATACAACTATTTGTTTAGTTGCTTAAATATGCATCTTTTGCCGATACTGCAAATATCTTTGAACAGAACCATGATTTACCAAGTATCTAACGCAATCTAAATGGTCAGCTAGTTGGTGTATATCCTTACGGTTTTTCTTTACAATAGACCCCGTACCATCAGCTTCCACAAACCTCATATCCCTTATCGTATTCTCACATTTAGGGTCTATCCTGAAGTCTATATCGAACTCTTTCCCTTGTGAGTGGTACAGTAAGTAGTTCAAATCATTACGGCTATTAACGTGCTTTGGGTTGGGTATTGTTTGTATTTGACTGGATTTCAGTCTCAATTCCCTCCTTATTTGCTCAAAGTTTGACGCATGGTCGTTTTGACTGATTTCTTTTTTATTCCCGTTATAGTCCCCTGTTATGATACAATTCCAAAGGTTTTGAGTAAACTTAGAACGTATTGAATTGACAGCCTTTATTATCGAGCCGTCTTTGATGGTCTCCTCCATGAATATGTGACAATGCCACCCCTCTGAATCTTGCCAAACGTGAGAGTATATGAACCCGAAAGGCTCAATGTTAAAGTCCATTGATATTATCAACTGTTTATCGTCCCTATGTATGCAAGGCTTGATGTGATGTTTATCAGACCATTCATAGGCGAATTGGTTTCTAATCTCTATTACCTCCCAATCACCTTCAACAAATCTTTGATAATCTAAGGGCATCATGTTAGCCTTTAATCCTTCAAGATAGCTTTTTGGTATGAAAGGATTATCTGTAATCTTTGCTTGAATGTACGCCCACTTTTCGGGAAGCGTTCCGTTTTTCCATCTGTCGTAGAACTTTGACTTGACCCAGTTATGCGTAGGGTTGCAAGTGGCTAGGATAACGCTAGGAACTTCGCCTGCCTTTAACCATGTCCCGGTACGCTCAATTAACTTATTGAATGTAGCCTCTTGAAGTTCGTTGATTTCTTCAGCACCAGCACCGTTTATTTCAAGCCCTCTGAATCTGTTTAACTCCTTATCGGTGTCGAATGATTCAGCCATGAATATTATTTGGCTATCGTTGCGAAAAGTAACCGTAAACGTATCTCTATTGAAGTCCTTAACATACTTGCTAAGACCCTCAGACAACAACGCCTGAAAGCTGACTAACGTTGTTCTTTTAAGTGTTGGTAATGATTCACGAACAATTACCCATCTTGAACGTGGGTATGCTGAAGCTAAGTAACAAAATGTTGTTAATAGCCAATATGTTTTACCGCCTCGAAATTTCGCCCCCTCATCCTAAGACTTGGGGGCTAAAACCGAATAGCCCCACCGTAGAGAATAATATCTTTCTCACTAGATGTGGCTAATTCAAATGCTTCAGTTTGTTTCTTGCTTAGTTCCATTCAGTTTGAGTATAAACGGCTCGTTGTCTATCATTATTTCCTGCTTTTGACTAGGCATACCCCAATCATAGGACATTAATAACTTTGCGGCTGCTAATTGGTCTGATTCCTTTTCAGCCGTTCGCATTATCTTAACAACCTTTTCAATCGTTTCTACACGGTATGGAGACAGAATATCCCTTAACCTTTGCTCATCTGCTTTTGGCTTTCTACCAGCATTTTCTCTCTTGCCGCCTCTAGCCATTGATTTTGTCTTGAATATTCAAACTAAAAGTTTAGTTATGCAAATATAATCATTAAACAAATATAACACTTCCTATCATTCCGAACATGGTCAGCCAAAATAGAAAAATTAAAGGCGTGGCGTATTTCCAGAACCTCATTGTGTTGCGATTATCCCATCTCTTTACTTGGTATCGTTTCATCTTCTTGTTTATTTAGTTCTTTCCAATTCTCCAAATCAGCGTGAGTTACTTCATTGTTTGTCATCAGGTAGTTTCCCTCACTTCTATTTTTAAGAAGATAGTTTCCGAATGACACTAGATCTGAATCACTTGTTATTTGGCTTCTGTTCATCGTTTCGTTATTGGTTATCAAGCAGCCCTTAATACCTCGTAGGTCAGTAGTTTGTTGTAGAAGTGCATAAATATATCATATTTAACTTCTAATGAAATCTCAGACCGATTTATCATAGCGTATCCAGTAGACCTGTCCTTGCCAAAAAACGAGCCTATAACTACCGGAAGCCTTGTGTAATTTTTGTATTTAATAGCTACCATCCTTGTCATTGCATCCCTCATGGCTATGTATTCGGACATTCTTGATCCGTTGTGTTCTTTGAGATTGTAATCCAATGATTCACACATTTCAGCTAGTTCTTCTTTGATGGATGACTCTACCGTTCCGTCCTTGATAGCTGTTCTAATCTGTTTCATTTCTGAAATCAGACCTGTTATTTCGCTCGAATCCACACCTATCAGTGCTGAGTACTCTTCAAGTATATTAATGATTCTTTCTCGTTTCAGGTATTCCATTGTGTCTATTGTTTATCGGTTAGTAAATCTATGAATATAATTGCAATCGTGATTGCTGTGCATATAATGGCTATTGCTGTCATTGTTTATTGTTTTAGAACTGTTCGCTTTAGATATTCTTGTACTGCCTTGTGCTGCATATTCTCCAAATCCCGATTAAATCTATTTGCAACTATCTTTTTGACGGGTTTT